>VOFI01001568.1_pt1 | contig 92000 bp, 96 predicted proteins | sample 5384131 | NCBI WGS metagenome assembly VOFI01 (sample SAMN12384728, study PRJNA508395) | human gut metagenome | isolation source: healthy gut H | host: Homo sapiens
TCTGCGGCATCTATCTGGACAGCCAGGGGGGCGGCGCGGCCTTCTGCGACCTCTCCACCGGCGAGACCCACCTGACCGCCTTCGCCGGCAAGGATGCACTGACCCACATCATCAACGAGCTGGGTCGGTTCAATCCCGCCGAGGCCATTCTCAGCGACGGGGCCTACAGCGAACAGGCGCTGACGGAGGTCCTTACCGACAAATTCCACTGCCGCTATGAAAACGGCGGTGAGCGCCGGTTCCGGCTGGCGGAGGCAGAGAAAAACATCCGCGCCCAATTTGGTGAGGAAGCCTTTTCCAGGCTGCCTGCCGGGGAGCCTGCCGCCGCCATGGCTCTGGGCGGTTTGCTGAACTACCTCTACGAGACCCAGAAAACCGACCTCTCCCACATCCGGGAGCTGGATTACTACCGTCAGGGCCGGTTTATGGAGCTGGATCTGGCCGCCCGCCGGAATCTGGAGCTGACAGAGACCCTTCGGAGCAAGGAGAAGAAAGGCAGCCTCCTCTGGGTGCTGGACAAAACCAAGACCCCCATGGGCGGTCGAATGCTGCGAAGCTGGTTAGAACGCCCCCTCCTGTCCGTGACGGATATTGACCGCCGCAGCAGCGCCGTGGCTGCGCTGGTGGATGACACCATCCGCATGGGGAGGAACTCATCGCCGGAATGACCGGCCTTGGAGACATGGAACGGCTCATTGGCCGCATCGTCTAGGCACCGCCGGTGGCCGGGACTTGACCTCCTCCGCGCCGCCATGGAAAAGCTGCCCAACCTGAAGGAACAGCTTTCCGGGTTTTCCGACCGCCGTCTGACCGAACTGACCGCCGAGCTGGACACGCTGGACGATATCAGCGGGGACATTGCCGCCGCCATCTGTGACGAGCCGCCCTTTTCTGTCCGGGAAGGCAGCATCATCCGGGATGGCTTCAACGAAGAAGTGGACCAGTGACGATCTCTCCGCCGGACAGTCCACCTTCATGGTGGAGATGACGGAGGTCTCCGATATTCTCCATCAGGCCACCAAAAATTCTCTTCTGATCCTGGATGAGATCGGCCGGGGCACCTCCACCTTTGACGGCATGGCCATCGCCCGGGCGGTGCTGGAGTACTGCGCGGACAAGAAGCTCCTGGGGGCCAAGACCCTGTTCGCCACCCACTACCACGAGCTGACGGAAATGGAGAACACCCTGCCCGGCACGGTCAACTACAACATCGCCGTCAAGACCCGGGGGGAGGACATCATCTTCCTGCGGAAGATCCTCCCCGGCGGGGCGGACCGCAGCTACGGCATCGAGGTGGCCAAGCTGGCGGGGCTGCCGGACAAGGTGGTCCAGCGGGCCAAAACGGTCCTGAAAGAGCTGGAGGACGAAAACGGCGTCCAGTACGTGGCCGCCCGGAAAGAGACCGATCAGGTCTCGCTGGACGCCATGAGCGAGGGCGAGGTGCTGGACGCCATCCGCCGCTGCCAGCCGGATACGCTGACGCCCATTGAGGCCATGAGCCTGCTGTATGAGCTGAAACAGAAACTCAGTAAGTGAGTGCTGCTCCCGCAGAAGGGCATTCTTCAAAATAGGCTTTGCCTATTGGAATGCACCCCCCATTCTCTTTTCCTCTTGCGGAAAAGAGAATGCGCCGTGCACAGTGGAAGAGAAAAGGTACCGAATCCAAACTTGCACATTTGTGCAAGTTTGGGGAATGCGGTTCTCAACTGTTCTGCTCAGAAATTTGTTTTCTGCTTCGTGGCACGGGCGGAGTGCGGATTTCATTCAGCCTTGTACACCGTGCTGATAGTCACATGAAACCTCGGGATGCAAATAGGACACCCTCTGCTTCTTTTTTCGCTGCCGCTCGTGCTCATTTATAGAGCAGGGCAGCGCTTAGCGAAGCGGAAAGCGCGGAAAGAGAAGCAGGTCAAGTCCGGTTTTGCAGCCCCGATGAATGCCACGCCACCAAATGCGGGGACGCAGTTCTTCGAGGTGTGCCTATCGGCGCAGCCGGTAGAAGACTTCTGGATTTGGTCGGCAGTTTGTGACGGCCAGCCCCCCGTTTTGGGTGAGTTGGCCCATGGGGGGCCAACTCATTCCTAAGCGGTTTCCTTTTCCACCGCTGTGGCGACTTTTCTTTTGACAAGACAAAAGAAAAGTGGGGGCCGCATCCTGACAGGAACTGTTCCCTTGCGGGAAGCAAAGAAAATGTGGAGAACATCCCCCTGCGGCGATTCGCCGCACATTCTGGGTCCTCCCTTTCAGGGAGAACCATTCAAAGGAGCCTTGCAATGGCCAAACGTAAATCCGCCTCCTATATGACCCCCGGTGAGCAGATCGCCGGAACTGTTTTTCTTTGTGATCTATCTGGTGGTGCTGCCCTTTGCCACAGCGCCCCTGTTCCGATTGGCGGAGCGGCTGCTGGATGCCAGCATTTCGCCCTCGCTGCAAAATGCCATCTATTATTACACACTGTTTGCCGTTACGTTCATCATTTTCCACAGCTTTCTGGGCCGCACCACCCGGAATTTTGCGGACAATTTGGGCAACGCCTGCAAGTCGATCTTAGTGGGTCTCATCGCTCTGTACGGCCTCAATGAGTTAGTCTACCGGCTGACCCGGATGTTGGTGAACAACCACACCAACCTGAATGACACCACTATCTCCGCCCAGATCCATGACGCCCCCAGAGTAACGCTGCTGATCGTAATTTTCCTGGCTCCCTTCGTGGAGGAAGTGCTGTTTCGCGGGCTGGTATTCGGCAATCTGAAAAGCAAAAGCCGCACGGTGGCCTATGTGGTAAGCTGCCTGCTGTTCGCCTTGCTCCATGTGTGGCAGTTTGCCGTAGTGCGGCAGGACATCACCTATTTCCTGCTGATGGTGCAGTATCTGGTGCCGGGCCTGGTGCTGGCCTGGGCCTATGACCACACCGGGACCCTGTGGAGCTCCATTCTGCTCCACGCCGCCGCCAATGCCCTTCATGTGTCGGCAGGTATGTGATACCCTATATAGAATCGAGCGTGGAGTTCTGTGAGTTTTTTTGACGTGTTTTCTGAAATGCTGGTCATTCTCTTCTGCATGGCCGCAGGTTTTCTCGCCCACAAGCTGGGATATCTGAGCAAGCAAACGGATCAGAATCTTTGCCGTTTGCTCCTGGGTATCATTGTGCCTTGCCTGATTTTAGGCTCCGTCTCCGCTGGAGATACCCTGCCCAGTACCGAGGAAATTCTTTCCGTTTTAAAGGTAGCAATCGTTTATTATGGGCTGGGTTTCTGTGCCGCTACCTTTGTGCCCCACCTGTTGGGTGGAACAGTCAAGCAGCAGTGTGTCTGGCGCTATTCGTTGATTTTTTCAAATATGGCCTTTATCGGCTATCCGGTATCGGTCGCTCTCTTTGGTCAGGAGGCACTGTTCTATGCCGTGATCCTGGTCCTGCCCTTTAACCTGCTGTCCTATTCTCTGGGTCCCTTGATGCTGGCTGGACAGGCAAAGTTTCGTTGGCAGCAGTTGCTATCGCCATGTATCGTTGCCTCGGTGATCGCCTTGATGGTGGCCCTGTTCCACATCAATATGCCAGCCTTGCTTGGGGAGTGTCTGAACTTTACAGGCAGCCTGACAACCCCCCTTATCCCTCTTATTGGTCGGTTCTCTGCTGGCAGATTTGCCTTTTGGACGGGCATTTACTTCACCCCGGCTGTGGGCTCTGGCGGCCTTCCGACTTCTGATCCTTCCCATTATGCTGTGGCTGCTCCTGAAGTGGACCGGTATCGGCACACCTCTGGTGGCTAATATCGCCGTGATCCTCATGGCCATGCCCACCGCCCTCAACGGCAGTATGCTGGCCATGGAATACGGCGGTGACACCGAATGTATGGCCCAGAGCATTTTCCTGACCACCCTGATGTCTATTATCACCATTCCCGTTTTGGCAGCATTGCTGTAAGGAGAAATCATATGCCTCACATTCAACAATTATCGTCTCATGTGGCCGACCTGATCGCCGCCGGCGAGGTGGTGGAGCGCCCCGCCTCTGTTGTAAAAGAACTGGTGGAAAACGCCATCGACGCCGGAGCCTCCGCCATTGTGGTGGAGATCCAGCGGGGCGGCATGGGCCTGATCCGGGTGACGGACAACGGCTGCGGCATCGCGCCGGAGGAGCTGCCCACCGCCTTTTTGCGCCACGCCACCAGCAAGCTCCGCACGGCGGAGGATCTGGCCAAAATCGGGACCCTTGGCTTCCGCGGCGAGGCTTTGGCGGCCATTTCCGCCGTCAGCCGGGTGGATGTGCTGACCCGGCGGCCGGAGGATGCCGTAGGTGCCGCCATCCATGGTGAGGGCGGACACATGGAGCCTGTCCGGGAGGAGGGCGCCCCGGAGGGCACCACCATCCGGGTGTCGGACCTCTTTTACAACACCCCTGCCCGGCTGAAATTCATGAAGAAGGACAGTGCCGAGACCGCCGCCGTGGCGGGGCTGATGCAGCATCTGGCGCTGAGTCACCCGGACGTTTCCTTCAAGTTCATCAAGGACGGGCAGGAGTCCCTTCATACCCCCGGAGACGGCAAGCTGGAATCCGCCGTGTACGCCGCCTTGGGCCGGGAATTCGCCAAAACGCTGGTTCCGGTGCAGGGCCGGGGCGGGGGACATCGAGGTGCGGGGCTTTGTGACCGCCCCCGTCAATGGCCGCGGCTCCCGCTCCATGCAGGTGTTTTTCGTCAATGGCCGGTTCATCAAGTCCCAGCTTCTGACCGCTGCTTTAGAGGAAGGCTACCGGAATCAGCTTCTCAAGGGCCGGTTCCCCGGCTGTGTGCTGGAGGTGCTGCTGCCGGTGACGGCGGTGGACGTGAACGTCCATCCCGCCAAGACCCAAGTGAAATTTGCCAAGGAGCATGACGTATTTGATGCTGTGTTCCACACGGTCATGGACGCGTTGGATGCTCGCGGTGGGGCTGTGACGAAGCCGGCTCCCCCGCCGGTCCGAGAGACCCAAAATCCCCGGCAGGACTTTTTTCAGTCCATGGACGCCAAGGCGTACCGGGAACAGGGGACGAAACCCGCCGCTGCACCTACCATTGTAAAATCCCCCGCCCCGGCCCAGCCACCCAAGGCGGCCCAACCCGCTTTCCGTCCGCAGCCGGTGACACCGGCTGCGCCTGTCAAGCCCTCCTGGAACACGGAGTGGCGCTCCACTGCCAAGGTGGCGGACAGCGTCCAGCCCATCTGGCCGCCTCGGGATACTGTCAAGGCAGCGCCTGCCAGCGCCCTGGGAAAGGCCCCCGCCTCCGTGACCGCCAAGCCTGCGGAGCCTGTGGTTCCTGTGCCGGAAAAGACGGTGGAACCCGCCCCGGCCCCTAAGCCCTTTGTCCCGGCCATTCCCGCCGTCCCGGCCCAGCAGACTGCCATGGAACTGCCGGGGCAGGAAACGGTGCTGCCGGAGGCAGCCCCGTGGCGCATTGCCGGAGAAGTCCTGAACACTTACATTATCTGCGAGGATGACGCGGAGACCCTCTGGCTTATCGACAAGCACGCCGCCCATGAGCGGATGAACTTTGACCGGCTGATGACCTCCAAGGAGCCGCCCATGCGGCAGACCCTTTTGCAGCCCATCGCCGTGGAACCCGGCAAGGAGGACGCCGCCCTGCTGCTGGACAATCTGGAGCTGCTGGAACAGTTCGGCTTCGGCTGTGAGGATTTTGGTGACGGCGCAATTCTGGTGCGGGAGGTCCCGGCGGATTTGGACGCGGCGGACACCGCCGCCACGCTGGAGGAATTTGCACAGAATCTCCGCACAGGCCGGAATCTGGACGAAAAGCGGGAGGCGCTGCTGCACACCATGGCCTGCAAGGCCGCCATCAAGGGCGGCTGGACCAGCGACCCCGCCGAGTTGAAGATCTTGGTGGAAAAGGTGCAGAGCGGGGAGGTCCGGTACTGCCCCCACGGACGGCCCGTAGTGGTGAAGGTCACGAAATACGAGCTTGAAAAGCTTTTCAAGCGGGCCTGAGAAGGGAAATTTCAAACAGCCAAAAGCCACCGCCGTCGCGGCGGTGGCTTTTCAACGAAAGGATGCAACAAGCATGGATATGATTCAAACGCTGGCGCAGGAGCTGAATAAGGACCCCCGGCATGTGGAAAACGTGGTCCGGCTGCTGGACGAGGGCAACACGATCCCCTTCATTGCCCGCTACCGCAAGGAGCTTCATGGCGCTATGGACGACACCTCCCTCCGGACGCTGGAGGAACGGCTCCAATACCTCCGCGGGTTGGAGGAACGCCGGGATACGGTGAAAAAGTCCATCGAGGAGCAGGGCAAGCTGACGGAGGAATTGGCCGCCGCCATCGACAGCGCCCAGACCTTGGCAGAGGTGGAGGATCTCTACCGCCCCTACAAGCAAAAGCGCCGCACCCGCGCCACCGTGGCCCGGGAAAAGGGCCTGGAACCGCTGGCGGCATTGTTATTTGCTCAGGAGCGGGACTGTCCCCGTCCGGAGGATGCGGCGGCGGGCTTCATCGATTCGGAAAAGGGCGTGGAGACGGCGGCGGACGCTCTGCAAGGAGCAAATGACATCATCGCCGAGTGGATCAGCGACGATGCAGCCGTCCGCAAGAGCCTGCGGGAGCTGTTGGAGCGGCGGGGTACTCTGCGTTCCCTCGCCGCCACGGAGGAGGACAGCGTATACCGCCTGTACTACGATTTTGAGCAGTCCCTCAGCCGCTTGCAGGGCCACCAGATCCTCGCCATCAACCGGGGTGAAAAAGAGGAAAAGCTGAAGGTCACTGTCCTGCTGGACCGGGATCTGGCGCTGCCGGTGCTGCGGCGCGCGGTGGTGAAGCCCGGCTCCGCTGCCATGGAGTTTGTCAAAGCCACGGCCGAGGATAGCTATGACCGGCTTATTTTCCCCTCACTGGAACGGGAAATACGGGCAGCGCTGACAGACCGGGCTGACGAGGGCGCCATCGGCCAGTTTGCCCTGAACCTGAAGCCCCTTCTGATGCAGCCGCCGGTGAAGGGCAAGGTCACCATGGGTCTGGACCCCGGCTACCGCATGGGCTGTAAAGTGGCGGTGGTGGACGGTACCGGCAAGGTGCTGGATACCGCTGTGGTCTATCCCACCTACGGCGAACGGCAGAAGAACGAGGCCATCGCCGCACTCAGCAAGCTGATCGCCAAGCACGGCGTGGAGCACATCGCCATCGGCAACGGCACCGCCAGCCGGGAAACAGAGCAGATGGCGGTGGAGTTGATCCGCAAGGTCGGCGGGAACGTCAGCTATATGATCGTAAGTGAGGCAGGGGCCTCCGTCTATTCCGCCAGCAAGCTGGCCGCCGAGGAATTCCCCCAGTATGACGTAAATCTCCGCTCCGCCGTGTCCATCGCCCGGCGGTTACAGGACCCGCTGGCGGAGCTGGTAAAGATCGATCCCAAGTCCATCGGCGTGGGGCAGTATCAGCACGATATGCCCCAAAAGCGGCTGGATGACGCTCTGAACGGCGTGGTGGAGGACTGCGTCAATGCCGTAGGCGTGGATGTCAACACCGCATCCCCCTCCCTTTTGCAGCGGGTGGCGGGTCTGAACGGCACCACGGCGAAAAACGTGGTGGTCTACCGGGAGGAAAACGGCGCGTTCACCTCCCGCGCCCAGATCAAAAAGGTTCCCAAGCTGGGGCCCAAGGCCTTCCAGCAGTGTGCGGGCTTTTTGCGGGTGCCGGAGAGTAAAAGCGTACTGGACAACACCGCCGTCCACCCGGAATCCTATGACGCGGCCAAGGCCCTGCTGGAGCTGACAGGCCACACCTTAGCGGATGTGAAGAATGGAGCCATTTCCGACCTTCCCGCCCGCCTCGGCGCTTATGGGGAAGAAAAAGCGGCAGAGGAAATCGGCGTGGGCGTCCCCACCCTGCGGGACATCGTATCCGAGCTGCTGAAACCGGGGCGGGACGTCCGCGATGAGCTGCCTAAGCCCATCCTCCGCACGGACGTGCTGGAAATGAAGGACTTGAAGCCCGGCATGATCCTCACCGGCACGGTGCGGAACGTCATCGACTTCGGCGTGTTCGTGGATATCGGCGTCCATCAGGACGGTCTGGTGCACATCTCGCAGGTGTGTGACAAATTCATCCGGCACCCCTCCGAGGCGGTGTCCGTGGGGGATGTTGTGAAGGTGGTCGTTCTGGAGGTGGACGAGAAGAAAAAGCGCATCAGCCTTTCCATGAAGCAGGCAAAATAAATTTTTTCCATGTAAAATTCAAATCATCAGGAGAGTCGGCGGTCTTTTGGCCGCCGGCTCCAGCGTGTCGAAAAAGTCTTTTCTCCCCGCTGAGCAAGTTTTCAGAGCTTCATAAAAGTTCTGAAAACTTAGGATTTTAATGGCGAAGAAATACGTTGCCGACCTAACCGGTTTCCGGGCGCAAGACGCCCGGAAACCGGGAGCCTTCCTCGAAACAGCCCTCGCTTCATCCGCCACTGGCGGCGCTTCGCCTGTTTCCCCTTCTTGGGTTATCTCCGCGCTAAGAGCCGCCTTGCGGCGGTTGCGCTCCGAAACGCGTCTGCGGGTGCAGTCCCGCGCACACCCTTCACCCGCAAGGGGTATGCATCATCCGTAAAGCGGCGGAGCCGCTAACGGCTGACCTACCTTACCGTCGCGGAAAATTTATCACTTTATCGACAGCCTCAGCCGGCGGCCTTTGGCCGCTGGCTCTTTTTTCGGACAAACCACCCCCGGCGCGTCTTGACGGGCAAAATCCCGCATAGACTGTCCCGAAAGGGGCGATTGGATGCTGGAAGTGCTGAATACCCTCCTGTGGGGGCCGGGGACGCTGGCGCTGATCTTAGGGACCGGGGCGTGGCTGACCCTGCGGACAGGGGGCTTTCCCCAGCGGAATTTGGGGCGGGCCTTGGCCCTGTCTTTAGGGAGGGAGGCCCGGCGGAAGGGGCCGGGGCGGCGTGTCCCCCTTCGGCTCTCTGATGACAGCGCTGGCCTCCACGGTGGGCACCGGCAACATCGTGGGCGTGGCGGCAGCGCTGGTATCCGGCGGGCCGGGGGCGCTGGTGTGGATGGAGCTGGCGGCGTTGCTGGGACTGGCGTCCAAGTTTGCCGAATGTATGCTGGCGGTGAAATACCGCCATGTCCGCCGGGATGGCACTCACTGGGGCGGGCCTATGGCAGTGATGGAGACGCGGCTGGGTCCGGCTGGGGCGGTTTTTGGCCGCTTTTACGCTTTGTTCGCCCTGCTGATGGCCTTTGCTATGGGGGCGATGGCCCAGTCCGGGGCCTTAGCGGACACCTTCTCCGCCGCCTTCACCCTGCCCCGCTGGCGGGTAGGACTGGTGACGGCGGCGCTGGCTCTGACGATCTTATTGGGCGGCATCCGCCGCATCGCGGATATTTCCACGGTGCTGGTGCCGGTGATGGCGCTGCTGTATTTGGGCGGTGGACTGGCGGTGATCCTGGGAAACCTCCGCCGCCTGCCGGAGGCGGTGACCCTGATGCTCCGGTGCGCAGTGGCGCCGGAAGCCGCGCTGGGCGGGGCCTTGGGGATCGTCACCCGCCGGGAGGCCCTCCGCTGGGGTGTTGCCCGGAGCGTTTTTTCCAACGAGGCGGGGTTAGGTTCCGCCGCCATCACCGCCGCCTGCGCTGACACGGAGGATCCTGTAAAGCAGGGGCTCATCAGCATGACCGGCGTGTTTTTCGACACCATGGTGATCTGCACCGTTACCGGTCTCGCCATCTGCTGCTCCGGCACGCTGGGAACGGCGGACGGAGCCGGACGCCCCCTCACCGGCGCGGCGCTGACCCTCCGGGCCTTTGAAACGGTGCTGGGGCCGCTGGCCCCGTGGCTCATCGGCGTGGCGTTAGGGCTGTTTGCCTTTACCTCCGTGCTGGGCTGTGCGGTTCAGGCAGAGACAACGGCATCATACCTGCTGGGACCGGAGGCGGTACGGCCCTGCCGGGTGCTGTACGGACTGGCGGTTTTTGTCGGGGCGGTGATCCCCATGGCCACGGTCCTTCAGCTGGCGGATCTTGCCAACGCACTGATGGCCTTTCCGAACCTCGTCTGTCTGTTGCTGCTCTCCGGCGAAATCGCCGGGGAATGCGGGAGAAAGGAACGGTAAAAATGGCAGTCAACAGGAAAGCAAAACGAGTAAGAAACCGGTAAGGAAGAATGTCTCCGAAACCGCAAAGGTTCTGAAAATAACTCCAGTGGTGCAAAAATGCTTTTTTGTGCCGCTGGAGCTGTAAATTTTCTGTGACGGCGTTGCATTTTTGTGATTTCGTGGTATGATAACCGTGGTATAAAAATTTTTGAAAAGGACTGATACCATGACAAAAATCGACATCGTCTCCGGCTTCCTGGGCGCCGGTAAGACCACACTCATCAAAAAGCTGCTGGCGGAAGCCTACAAGGGCGAAAAGCTGGTGCTGATCGAAAACGAATTTGGCGAGATCAACATTGACGGCGGCTTCCTGAAGGAATCCGGCATCCAGATCTCCGAGATGTCCGCCGGCTGCATCTGCTGTTCTCTGGTGGGCGACTTCAACAAGGCTTTGAAGGACGTGGAGGCTCAGTTCCACCCCGACCGCATCCTCATTGAGCCCTCCGGCGTGGGCAAGCTCAGTGACGTCATCGTGGCGGTGGAAAACACCGTGAAGGACGTGCCGGACATGCAGCTCAACAGCTTTGTCACCGTGGCCGACGCCACCAAGGTGAAGGTCTACATGAAGAACTTCGGTGAGTTCTACAACAACCAGATCGAATCCGCCGGCACCATCATCCTCTCCCGGACCCAGAAGATGACCCAGGAGAAGCTGGAGGCCGCCGTGGCCATGCTCCGGGAGAAAAACGCCGATGCCGCCATCATCACTACCCCTTGGGATGAGCTGGATGGCAAGGCCATCCTCTCCGCCATTGAAAAAGTCTCTCTGGCCGATGAACTGCTGGAGAAGATGCGGGCCGAACATGAGGCCGACGAGCACGAGCACCATCACCATCATCACGACGGCGAGGAGTGCGACGACCCCAACTGCTCCTGCCACCACCATGACCATGAGCACGAGGAGCATGAGCATGAACATCACCATCATGACCATGACCATGAGCACGAGCATGACCTCGAGCATCACCATGACCATGACGAGTGCTGCGGCCATGAGCATGAACACGAGCATCATAATGACCACGGCGAGTGCGATGACCCCAACTGCTCCTGCCATGACCATCACCATCATCACCACGCCGATGAGGTGTTCACCTCCTGGGGCAAGGAGACACCCAAGGTGTATACGCAGGCGGACATCGACCGTATTCTGACGGCGCTGGATTCGGGTGACTACGGCGCCATTCTCCGGGCCAAGGGCATCGTGAACGGCACCGACGGCGCATGGATCGAGTTCGACTATGTGCCGGAGGAGCATGAGATCCGGGCGGGCCATCCCGACTACACCGGCCGCCTGTGCGTCATCGGTTCCAATCTGAAGGAGGAAAAGCTGGCAGAGCTGTTCGGCCTGTAAGCGAAAAAATTCATGGCTGATATTCCTGTATATCTCATCGCCGGTTTTTTGGACGGCGGCAAAACAGATTTTATCAACGGCATTTTAGAGGACGGCTTCGCCCGTGAGGACAAAACCCTCCTGATCTGCTGTGAAGAGGGCGAGCTGGAATACGAGCAGAAGGCGCTGGACAACGTGACGGTGGTCACGGTGGACGAGGAGACCGCTCTCACCTGCTCCCAGTGCAAGGAATGGGAAAAGCAGTACAAACCCAAGCAGGTCCTCATTGAGTACAACGGTATGTGGTCCATGGAGCGGCTGTACCGGGAGGTGCTGCCCGCCAACTGGGTCCTCTATCAGGTGATGACCTTTGTGGACGCCAATACCTTTGAGACCTATGCCAAGAACATGGGCCAGATCATGATGGAAAAAATCACCAACGCCGACCTGCTGGTGTTCAACCGCTGCACCGACGAGCTGAAGGCCGCGCTGCGGAAGCGGAACCTGCGGATGGTGAACCGCCGGGCGGACATTTATCTGGAGGACCTGGAGGGCAACAGTGAGGACTACAACAACGGCGATGTGTGTCCCTTTGACCTGGACCAGAAGGTCATTGACATTCCGGACAACGACTATGGCGTGTGGTATGTGGATGTGATGGACTACCCCGACCGCTGGGCAGGGAAGACCGTTCACATGAAGCTGCTCATGTGCCACTCCAAGAAGTATCCCGGTACCCACTGCCCCGGACGGTTCGCCATGGTCTGCTGTGAAAATGACGTGCAGTTCTTGGGTCTGGTGGCCAAGGGCGTGGATCTGAATAAGTACAAGAACCGGGACTGGGTGGAAGTCGAAGCCCGTATGGCTTTGGAAAATCACTCCGCCTACAAGGGCAAGGGCCCGGTAATGCACATCATCTCCATCAAGCCCTGCGAAAAGCCCGCCAACGAGGTTGTGACCTTCTGATCTACTGATATTCAAAAAGCACGTTTCCTTTTGACGAGGAAACGTGCTTTTCTTCTTGCATGCGCTTCTTATATTTGTCACCGTGCAAGTCATTGGCAAATCGACTGTTATTTCAATGCCGTTGTGCCGCTCAGACTTGCTGAGGAGGGGCTGTTGTTCCGGTATCACCGCGGCCTTGATTTTGCGCAAAATCGCCCTCGTTTTAAATACGATTCGTATTTTTTGTTTTCAAATCGACATTTTGTATTGTAATTCCGCAAGTTTTTTTGGAATCCCGGTTTTCCTTCCGCTTCGCAAAGCTCGCAAAATTTCGGGAATACTTGCAAATTTCAGGCAAATCCATATAATAGAGGTATTCTGATATGAAAGGACTTTACGTTTTGAAAGAAAAGCGGATCTATAAAAGAGAACTGCCCCTCTGGGGGAGTCTGCTGGCCGCCGTTTTGCTGGCAGGCTGTATTACTTTACTGGCCCTGTGGTGCCAGCCAAATGCCCTGCGGACGGTGCTGGCAGGGTTCAAGGCCCAGCCCCTGCTGATTGTTTTGAACGCTCTCCCCATCGGACTTTTGCTGCTGGCCTTCGCCTTCCTGTTCCGGAATGTCTTTTACAGCGGGGCACTGGTGAATTTCTTCGTCTGCGCGCTGTCCCTTGCCAACCGGGTCAAAATTGAGGTCCGGGATGAGCCGGTGTTCCCCCGGGACTTCTCCCTTCTGCGGGAGGTAGGCAGCGCCATCCAGTCCTATGACATCCGCTATCCGGTGAAGGCCATCGCCGTGGTGGTGCTGACCACCGTGCTGCTTATCGGCCTTGGGGTCCTGTTCCCCAGCCGCCCGGTGTCCTTCGCCACACTGAAGGCCAAGCTGACAAAACGGGACGCCGTGGCCGTGTTCCCCGGCCGCTGCTGGCCGGAGCGGATCGTGGGCGCGGTCCTCAGCTTCGGCGTTCTGACTGCGCTGATTTTCACGGTGTACGCCAGCAATACCCTCTACAATTCCTTCCGGGTCAGCAACGCCTATTATGTCCCGTCGGTATTCAACGAGCTTGGTTTCCCCTACTGTTTCTGCCACCAGTTCACCACCTATCCGGTGGACAAGCCGGAGGGCTTTTCCAAGTCTGAGGCCGCCGGTTGGGAGACCGGCGGGCAGACGGGGCTTGGCAAGGACGTCAGCGTAATCCTCGTGATGAATGAGGCGTTTTCCGATCTCACCGACCAGTCCATGTTCAACTGGACGGAGGAAACCGATCCCCTGCCTAACCTCCACGCTTTGCAGAAGGACCCCCACGCCCTTTCCGGTCACATCGTGGTCCCCGGCTTCGCCGGAGGCACCGCCAATACGGAGTTCGATGCGCTGACGGGAATGCAGACCAACGCACTGTCCGTCACCGCCACCTCCGCCATGCGGGTGGTGAACCGAAATCTGGACAGCTTGTTCCGGGTGTTCGGGGCGGACGGCTACCGCACCTCCTTCTACCATCCCGGCGACGCCTGGTTCTATAACCGCGAGAACGTCTACCGCTGGCTGGGGGCGGAGCACGAGGTATTCGCCAAGGACATGAAAAATTTAGAATACAAGGGCCGCTGGGTCACGGATGACTACATGGCTGGTCTGATCGAGGAAGAATTTGAAACGGCGGTCAGCGAGGGCCGTCCCCTGTTCAACTACACCACCACCATCCAGAACCACATGAGCTACACCGCCGACAAGTACGGCGAGGGCTATGTGTTCCCCCCGGTCTCCACCACGGCGGACATCTCCCCGGAGACCCGCTCCATGCTGGAGGTCTACACCGAAGGCGTCCGTGATGCCGACGCCATGCTGGGCCGGCTGACGGCTTACTTCGCAGAGCGGGAGGAGCCTGTGGTGCTGGTGTTCTACGGCGACCACCTGCCCTATCTGGGGGACAACCAGAAGGGCTATGCGGAGCTGGGATCTGAGGTGTCCATTCCGGAAAACGAGCGGGAGGACATTCTCTGCTCTTACAAGACCCCCTATGTGCTCTGGGCCAATGACGCCGCCGCGGACACGCTGAACTGGAGCGAGGCCGTGGCCGCGCTGGACCTGCCGGAGGACGGCGTTCTCTCTGCTTCCTTTTTAGGCAGCGTCCTGCTGGACCTCACCGGCCGCGCCGGGGAAAGTCCGTGGTTCGACTTTCTCTCCTCCCTCCGGCGGATCGCGCCGGTGGTACAAAAGAAAACCTATATCCTGGCGGACGGCTCCGTACTGCCGCAGCGAATTTTGAACGAGCAGACGGATGAAGCGTCCATGGAATTAAAAGACGCCGTCCGCAAGTGGCGCTGCTGGAGCTATTACAAGCTGAAATACGCGGACGTGGGTTAGACCCACTGCGAATATATGGAAAAAGCGGTTCCGGAACTTCCGGAACCGCTTTTTTCGTATCAGCTTTTCGCTTCGATCTTCGCTCCGCATTTGGGACAGGTGATAACGATCTTCCCCTTCCCAACCGGCACCCGGCAGATGGCGCCGCACTTGCAGGTGAAGTACTTGTGCTCCTTATCCGCCCGGCGGGCCTTGGCCCCGGCGGCGTTGTTCCGGGCCTTCCAGATCCAGCCCATAAACTTCTGGTTCTCCGCCCGGCGCTTGGTCAGGTTTTTGGAGAACATTCGGAACAGAATAAACACCATCAGCACCCAAAGGAGGGATTCGCAGATCCGGGCGGGGATCCATAGCCGCAGAAGGCTGAAAATCAACTGGGCCACCAGAATCACCAGGTAGCCCCGAAGGAGCGCCTGATTCATCTGATCCATGCCGTTCCGGCCGTACATGAACCGCGCCACCGCGCATCTGAATTTATAGAACATACGCCTGCTGCCTCTTTCCGTCGGCTCCCGCGGAACCGTAACTGTTTTTACCTTACATATTTTAGCGGATAGGTCAGAGAAAGGCAACGGTTTAGCAGCGGAGTTTACAAAAAAGTAATTTCTTTCCAAGTCATTCCGTGTTAAAATGACATACGATATGAAAATACACAAAGGAAGTGTTTGGTTTATGGCAAAGAAACAATTCAAAGCGGAGTCCAAACGGCTGCTGGACCTGATGATCAACTCCATCTACACCCACAAGGAGATCTTCCTTCGGGAGATCATCTCCAACGCCAGCGACGCCTGCGACAAGCTGTGCTATCAGGCTCTGACGGATGACAGCGTGAAGCTGACCCGGAAGGACTTCAAGATCGACCTGTCTGTCAACAAGGACGCCCGGACCATCACCGTTACGGATAACGGCATCGGTATGGACAAGGAGGATCTGGAGAACAATCTGGGCATCATCGCCTCCTCCGGTTCCTACAAGTTCAAGCAGGAGGTGGGAGATGACACCAAGGACACTGACGTGATCGGTCAGTTCGGCGTGGGCTTCTACTCCGCCTTCATGGTCTGCGATCAGGTGACGGTCCGCACCCGGAAATTCGGCAGTGACACCGCCTATCAGTGGCAGTCCTCAGGGGCCGACGGCTACACCGTCACGGAATGTGATAAGTCCGATGCGGGCACTGAGGTCATCATGCACCTGAAGGATGATACAGAGGACGAACATTACAGCGAGTTTTTGGAAGAATGGAAGCTCCGGGAGCTGATCAAAAAGTATTCCGACTACATCCGCTTCCCCATCCGCATGGCGGTCACGAAAACGAAAAAGGTGGCCTCCTGCATGTCCGACAAGCCGGACGAGGTACCCTATGTGGAAATGGAGACGCTGAACTCCATGGTCCCCATCTGGCAGCGGAAAAAGGCCGATGTGAAGCCGGAGGAATATAACGAGTTCTATCGGGAGAAGTTCCACGATTTCGCGGACCCCCAGCGGGTCATCACCGTGTCCGCCGAGGGTGCCGTGACCTACAAGGCCTTGCTGTTCATCCCCGGCGCCACCCCCTTCGACTTCTACACCAAGGAATACGAAAAGGGCTTGCAGCTCTATTCCAGCGGCGTTCTCATTATGGACAAGTGCTCGGATCTGCTGCCGGAGCACTTCCGGTTTGTCCGGGGCGTGGTGGATTCCCCGGATCTGAGCCTGAACATCTCCCGGGAGCTTTTACAGCATGACCGGCAGCTGAAGGTCATCGCCGGAAATCTGGAAAAGAAGATCAAGAGCGAACTGGCCAAGATGCTCAAGGACGAGCGTGAGGCTTATGAAACCTTCTGGAAGAACTTCGGCCGCCAGTTGAAATACGGCGTGGTCAGCGAGTACGGCATCCACAAGGACCTGCTGCAGGATCTGCTGTTGTTCTGGTCCTCCACGGAGAAGAAGCTGGTGACGCTGGATGAGTACGTCTCCCTGATGAAGGAGGATCAGAAGGTCATCTATTATGCCGCCGGTGACACCGTGGACAAGATTGACAAGCTGCCTCAGCTGGAGGCTTTGAAGGATCAGGGGGTGGAGATCCTCTACTTCACAGAGGAAGTGGACGAGTTCGTGGCCCAGACCCTGCGGAGCTACAAGGACAAGGAGTTCCGCTCCGCCATGGACGGTGCATCCGACGAGTCCGCTCAGGAAAAGGCTAAGGAGGAGGCCGACACCCATAAGGATGTGTTTGCCTTCGTGAAGGAGACGCTTGGTGACGCGGTGGCAGAGGTGAAACCCTCCACACGGCTGAAATCGCACCCTGTATGTCTCACCGCCGGCGAGAGCCTGAGCTTTGAGATGGAGAAGTATTTCCAGCTCATGCAGCCTGACAGCAGCATCAAGGCCCAGCGGATTCTGGAGCTGAACACGGAGCACCCGGCCTTCACCGCTCTGGAGAACGCCGTGACCGCCGACCCGGAAAAGGCCAAGATCTACGCCAAGCTGCTGTACGATCAGGCGCTGCTGATCGCAGGACTGCCGCTGGACGATCCCTCCGGCTACACGGATCTGGTGTGCGGACTGATGAAGTAAGTCTGATAAGCAAAACCTTGCCTCCGGCGTGTCTTACAAGACACGCCGGAGGCAGTAGGGCGAAAAGGTCTTTTCGCCCTGCTGCCAATATTTTCAGAGCTTTTGTAAAGTTCTGAAAATATTTAATTTAAATAGCGCAGGACACCCTTCTTGGGTTTCCCGCGCACACTCTTCACCCGCAAGGGGTATGCGGCATCCGTAAAGCGGCACAGCCGCTAACGGCTGCCCTACCTTACCATCGCGGAAAATCTACCATTTTATCGAAAGACTCCCCCCGGCGTGTCTTACAAGACACGCCGGGGGCCTTTTTGCTATTTTTCGCTATTTCGGCAGCTCAGCGCGCAAAAACACCTCCGCGTGGAAAATCCACGCGGAGGTGTTTTGTCTGTATTCGGCGTTTCTCAGCCCCACAGGGCGGAGAGGGACGGGATAATTTGCTTTTTCCGGCTCATGATCTTGGGCAGGAACACGCTGTTCTTTTCCTCGCCGGTGATGTTGAAGGCCTGACGGATGGTCTCTGTATCTCCGGAATACAGCAGGTAGGAACCTTCTACCAATACGTTTGTGATCATCAGCAGCACAATGTCCAGACCGTTCTTCTTACGGATAGTCTCCATCGTGGCGAGGAATTCCTCTTTCCGGGCCATAAGACGGTCAGAATCCAGGCAAGTAATCTGACTCACTGCCAGATTGTGGCCGCCGATGTGAAATTCCTTGTAGTCGGTGCGGATGATGGCCTCAGCGCTCTTATCCTCACCGGTGGCGGCAGAGAAAATGGTCTGTCCCAGTTCTTCCAGAGAGACATTGGCGATACGGGACATCCGGTTGGCAATGTCAATATCCCGCTGGGTGCAGGTGGGAGACTTGAACATGACGGTATCGGACACGATGGCAGCAGCCATAAGGCCCGCCATTTTAGCAGTGGGCATCAACCCCTTTTCCTGATACATCTCCGCAACGATGGTCGTGGAACTGCCCACCGGCTCATTCCGGACGTAAATGGGATTGTTGGTCTCAATATCCGCCAGACGATGGTGATCCACGATCTCCAGGATATCCGCCTGGTCCAGGCCCGGTACGGACTGGGCCTTCTCGTTGTGGTCCATCAGGATCACCTGCTTGCGGCGGGGCCGCAGCAGATGGTAGCGGGACAGGGTGCCCACCACCCGCTCCTCCTCATCCAGAATGGGATAGGCCCGGAAGCGGCTTTCCAGCACGGTATTGCGAACATCATCGATATAGTCATCCAGATGGAAGAAGACCAGATCGTGGCTTTTGCAGATCCGCTCAATAGGCAGCGCATGGCAGATCAGATGAACTGCCCGGTAGGCGTCATAGGGCGGTGGAGATGATGCAGGTGTCCGTCTGCATGGCCAGCAGCTCCGGGTCCACCTCCGCCTGACAGACGATGACGCAGGTGACCCTCAGTTCCAGCGCCCGCTTGATCATGTCCGGCTGATCGCCGCAGACCACGATGCTGTCCTGCGAGGAAAACAGTAGGTTTTCCCGCCCGGCAGGCAGGGCAATGGTGACTTCGCCGGAAATCTCGTCCCGGATCCGGCCGCCCCTCGTTGAGGACCTTTCCCTCCAACACAGAGAGCAGGTTATAGACCGGTACATTTTTAACTGCGGAATTGCGAACAGCCAGCATGTCATAGCTGGCTACATCTCCGGCGGAGAGCATACCGTAGAGAGTACCGTCCTCATTGGCCACAGGCAGAACAGAGATCCGATCCGCCTGCATCATCTGCCATGCCCGGCTGATGGTCGCTCCGGGGGACAGGGTAGGCGGCGTATCGTAAGCCAAATCCCGGACCTGCGTCCGGACGTTGTTGATCACCTCCGGCGGCTGTGCGCCGAATTTGTCCAGAACAGCTTTGGTCTCGTCGCTGATCTGGCCCAGGCGGGCGGCCTCGTACTGCCGCTGGCCAAGGGCGTTCTTCAGCGCCGCGTAGGCCATGGCGGAGACGATGGAGTCCGTGTCCGGGTTGCGATGGCCGGTAATGTAAACTTTGTCCATTCCACAGCTCCTTTCGGATCGTTTCTAAATTCTGTTTCTCTCATGATTATGAGAGTCCGGCGTGAAATTGTCAACAGTGCCTTTCACCAAATGGACCATGCGAAAGCACAGTCTCACAACCCATTTTGTATAGTTCCGGACCATTTACAGGATCAGAAGCTCCTTGGGTGCCAGCGTAATGTCCTGACAGCCCTGTTCTGTGATGACGATCACATCCTCAATGCGAACGCCCAGCTTCCCCGGCAGATAGATCCCCGGCTCCGCGCTGATGACAGCGCCGGCAGGCAGCGGCTTGCTGTTGGACGGCGTAGCATTGGGATTTTCATGGATCTCCACGCCAACGCTGTGGCCAAAGCTGTGGCCAAAATAGGGACCGTATCCGGCGTCCGCGATGACCTGTCGGGCGGCGCCGTCCACCGCTGCGCCAGTGACGCCGGCCTTTGCCGCAGCGATTCCGGCCAGCTGGGCCTTGAGGACCGTGTTGTAAACAGTCTCCATCTCCTCCGTCACATGACCAACGGCCACTGTGCGGGTCATATCCGAGCAATAGCCGCCGAATTTGCAGCCGAAGTCCATGGTGACGAACTCCCCGGCCTGAATGGGCTTCTCACTGGGAACACCGTGGGGCAGGCTGCCGTTGGGGCCGGAGACCACGATGGGATCAAAGGACTTGTCCTCCGCGCCGTAGTGCAGCATTTTATAGAGCAGCAGTGCGGCAATTTCCTTTTCCGTAACGCCGGGACGGATCTCGCCGAGAATGTCCGCCAGCGCTTTTTCCGCGATCCGCTGAGCCTGGATCATACACTCCAACTCCGCCTGGTCCTTGACGGCCCGCAGCGTCCACAAAAGCTCCGTGGCGGGGACCAGCTCGCAGTGGAGCTTCTCCGAAAAGCGGCGAAAATCCGCCGCCGTCATATATTCATCCTCATACCCCATGCGGGTGATGTGTTCCTTCTCGATGACCTCGTTGATGAGGGCGGAGTAGGGATGTTCCCGGTCCGTTTGCCGGATCTCCGCACCCTGTACATAGCGCGCAGCAGCTTCCGTATACCGGCTGTCGGTGAAATAATAGCTGCGGTTTCGAGTGACGATGGCCACACCGTCCGTCCCGGAGGAGTGAAAGCCGGAGGCGTAAAAGCGGTTGGCCTCGCAGGTCAGCAGCACGGCGTCCAGGCCGTGGGCCTCCAGCACACCGGCGATTTTTTTGAAATGGTTCATAACAGATCCTCTTTTTCTGAGAGCCGCAGCATATCAGGTGTAACCGGCCCTCTGTGATGAGCAGTGTAGCAGAATTTCACAAAATTGTCAAAGCGGCTCGTCAGTTCGGATTTAATCTCACCGCATTTTGTAGAAAATCACAGTTGACTTTAATCGTTTAAAGCTGTATGGTAATAATATCACAAAGCTCAGTGCGGCAGAAAGGAGTTCACAATGCGTTTCGGAATGTTTACCTATATTTACCGCTACGCACGCTATTTTGCGGGCTTCTTTCATAATGCAGAAACGGAACAGGCATTCTGCCGGGCATAAGGCTTGCACTCGTTAAACGCGAGGGGGCTCTGTTCCACGGACAGAGCCCCCCTTGTTTTTTGGAAGGCATCCAACTTTTATGAATTCGTCCGGATACGGACAAAAGGAGAAGATCACTATGAAAAAGAAATTGCTCGCTCTTGTTCTGGCTGCGGCCATGACGCTGTCCCTTGCCTCCTGCGGCGGCTCCAAGACGGAGACACCCTCCACCGGCTCTGACAATTCCTCCGCCGAGGGCGCCACCTATAAGGTCGGCATCTGCCAGCTGGTGCAGCACCCCGCGCTGGACGCTGCAACCCAGGGTTTTATTGACGCTCTGAATGAAGCCCTCCCCGGCCAGGTGGAGTTTGAAAACAAGAACGCCTCCGGCGAGGCCAACAACTGCGGCACGATCGTCAACGGCTTTGTTTCCGAGGGCGTGGACCTGATCATGGCCAACGCCACCGCCGCCCTGACCGCCGCCGCTTCCGCGACTGCCGACATTCCCATTCTGGGCACCTCCATCACCGCTTACGGCGTGGCCCTGGATCTTGACGATTTCGACGGCACCGTAGGCGGCAACATCTCCGGCACCTCCGATCTGGCTGACCTGAGCCAGCAGGCCGATATGATCACCGAGTGGTTCCCCGAGGCCCAGAAGGTCGCCCTGCTGTTCTGCTCCGCCGAGCCCAACTCCAGCTACCAGATCCAGGAAGTGGCGACCTGCCTGGCCAACAAGGGCATTGAGACCAAGGAATTTGCCTTCACCGACTCCAATGACGTGGCGTCCGTGACTCAGTCCGCCGCTGACTACGCGGATGTGGTCTATCTCCCCACCGATAACATCGCCGCCTCCAACACCGAGGCCATCGCCAACATCCTGGTGCCCGCCGGTGTTCCCGCTATCTGCGGCGAGGAGGGTATCTGCTCCGGCTGCGGCGTGGCGACCCTGTCCATCAGCTACTATGATCTGGGCGTGACCACTGGCAAGATGGCTGCCAAGATCCTCACCGGCGAGGCGGATATCTCCACCATGCCCATCGAATACACCGACGCCACCCCAAGTATAACCCCACCATCTGCGAGGAGCTGGGCATCCAGCCTCTGGATCCTATAACGAAAATCTGGCGGGAGGGGGCAATCCCCTCCTCCCGCTGTGAACAAGGAGAAACGGTATGAGTTTTCTATCCTCCCTTCTCAATGCGCTGCCGGGTGCTGTGGCCCAGGGCCTGATCTGGGGCCTGATGGCCATCGGCGTCTACATCACCTTCCGTATTCTGGATGTAGCTGATCTGACGGTGGACGGATCTCTGGCCACCGGCGGTGCCGTGGCCGTCATGCTGATCCGGGCAGGTCTGAACGCTTGGGCCGCGTTGCTGTGCGCCTTTCTGGCAGGTATGCTGGCCGGCTTTGTCACCGGCCTGTTCCACACGAAATGCGGCATCCCCGCCATTCTCGCCGGTATTCTGACCCAGTTGTCCCTCTACTCCATCAACCTGCGGATCATGGGCAGCAAGGCCAATCAGGCAGTAGGCGTGGATAAGTATGATCTGCTGGTATCCCAGCGGTATGTGCGTTCGGTGAGTCTGGATAACCCCCTGCCTCTGCTGGTGGTATTCACGGTGGTGCTCATTGCCGTTTTGTACTGGTTTTTCGGCACGGAAAAGGGCTGCTCCCTCCGTGCCACCGGCGCAAATCCCAACATGGCCCGGGCTCAGGGCATCAATACCAACGCCAACGTGGTGCTGGGACTCATGGTGTCCAACGGTCTGGTAGCCCTGTCCGGCGGTCTGCTGGCCCAGTTCCAGGGTTCCTCCGACATCAACATGGGCCGGGGTGCTATCGTCATTGGTCTGGCCGCCGTCATCATCGGCGAAGTGGCCTTCGGCAAGGTATTCATCAACTTCGCGTTGAAGCTGCTGGCGGTCTCCATCGGTGCCGTCATCTACTACATCGTTCTGCAAATCGTTTTGCAGCTGGGTCTGAACACCAACGATCTGAAGCTGGTGTCCGCCCTGATCGTGGCCGTGTTCCTGGCGATCCCCCTACTGGAAGGGCCACATCCACACCAAGAAGGGAGGTTCCGTCCATGCTTGAGCTGAAGGATATCTGCAAGACGTTTAATCCCAATACCATCAACGCTAAGGTAGCGTTGAACCATCTGAACCTGACACTGAATGACGGGGATTTTGTCACCGTTATCGGCGGCAACGGTGCAGGCAAGTCCACCATGCTGAACGCCATCGCTGGCGTGTTCCAGGTGGATTCCGGCACCATCACCATTGACGGACAGGACGTTACCAAGCTGCCGGAGCACAAGCGGGCGGCATTTCTGGGGCGGGTGTTTCAGGACCCCATGATGGGCACCGCGCCCACCATGCAGATCGAGGAAAATCTGGCGCTGGCAGCCCGCCGGGGCCAGCCCCGGGGGTTGAAGTGGGGCATCACCGCCTTGGAGCGGGCAGATTACAGGGAACTGCTGAAAACGCTGGATCTGGGGCTTGAGGACCGCCTTACCGCCAAGGTGGGCCTGCTCTCCGGCGGTCAGCGTCAGGCGCTGACGCTGCTGATGGCCTCCCTGAAGCAGCCCAAGCTGCTGCTGTTGGACGAGCACACTGCCGCTTTGGACCCCAAGACCGCTGACAAGGTGCTGGCTCTGTCCGACCAGATCGTGCAGGAGAACAACCTCACCACCCTCATGATCACCCACAACATGAAGGACGCCATCGCCCACGGCAACCGGCTCATTATGATGGATGCCGGCCGGGTGGTGGTGGATATCTCCGGTGAGGACAAGAAGAAGCTGACGGTCCCCGACCTGCTGGCCCTGTTCAGCCGCGCCAGCGGCTCTGACGAGGCCAATGACAAAATGCTCCTGTCCTGAAATCCTACATACATCTCTCCCCCGGAAGGTCTCTTCCGGGGGATTTTGCTATGCAAAAGCACAGTAAAATAAGAAATGTGCCATTCCCTCGCCCCCGCAGGGCAACCGGGAATGATGCACGAAAACTTCATGCACTGGCATTTGTGCATGTTCGCGGTGCGCTGCTCATGCATGCAGTTTTATGCGCAAAAATATACCCCGTTCTTCCGCTTTTTCAGAAGAACGGGGTGTACTTTTAAATCAGGCATGCGGTCAGTCCGCGCTGGAATTCATGACCTCGTTGGCGGACTTGACGGTGCGGCGCAGGAAGATTGTGCTCAGGGTGAAGGACATGACCTCCGCGATGGGGAAGGACCACCACACTAACTCCAGCCGTCCAGTCCGGGACAGCAGCCACGCCACCGGCAGTAATACTACCATTTGACGGCACACGGAGACGATCAGGCTGTACACCGGATTGCCGATGGCCTGGAACACCGAGCCAGCGATGATGCAGAAGCCTGCCAGCAGAAAGGAAACGCTGATGATCCGCAGGGCGGGAACGCCGATGGCCAGCATGGTCTCCGATGCGTCGAACAGCTCCAGCAGCGTGGAGGGAAACAGCTGGAAAATGGTAAAGCCCACGACCATGATGACCATAGCGGTGATGTTGGAAAGACGGATGGTCTTCCAGACCCGCTGGGGCCGGGCTGCGCCGTAGTTATAGGAAATGATGGGCACCATGCCGTTGTTCAGGCCGAAGATGGGCATGAACACGAAGCTCTGGATCTTGAAATACGCGCCGAACACGGCGGTGGCGGTGGGGGTAAAGACGAAGAGGATCTTGTTCATGCCGAAGGTCATCACGGAACTGATGGACTGCATAATGATGGAGGGGATACCCACCCGGTAGATCTCCTTGGCCACGATGGGATCCCAGCGGATGTTCTTCCGGTGGATGTGAATGTCGTGGTTGCACTTGATATTCACGATCAGGCCCACGATCGCCGCCACGATCTGTCCAACAACGGTGGCCACAGCAGCGCCGGCCACGCCCATCCGGGGTGCGCCGCACAGTCCAAAGATCAGAATGGGGTCCATGACGATGTTGATGATGGCGCCCAACAGCTGGGTGCACATGGCCAGACTGGTACGGCCGGTGGATTGTAGCAGCCGCTCAAAGCAGAACTGGCTGAAAATACCCGGAAAGACCTAAGCAGATCCGGGTGTACTGCACGCCGTATTCCACGATCTCCGGCACTGCCTTGGCCTGCGCCACGAAGAAGGGCCGGGAGAGGAACAGGCCGATGAAGGCAAAGACAAGATAGCTGCAAATGGGCAGCAGGAAGATACCTGCGCCGGCAGCCCGGTCCGCCATCTCCTGCTTTTTCTCACCCAGAGAGCGGGAAAGCAGTGCGTTGATGCCCACGGCAGTGCCCGCACCCACGGCGATCATCAGGCTCTGGAGGGGGAACGCCAGACCCACGGCGTTGAAGGCGTTCTCACTGAGCCGGGAGACAAACACGCTGTCCACGATGTTGTACAGCGCCTGTACCAGCATGGAGATCATCATGGGCACCGCCATACCGGCCAGCAGCTTGCCTACCGGCAAAACGCCCATCTTGTTTTCCTGAGGAGCCGCACCCGCGGTGTTTTGCTTACTCATAAATTAGATTGGTTCCTTTCATATCAGCTTTCGGAAGAAAGACGCGGCCTCTCAGCCGCGCCTTTTCTGGCATTTACTTTTTCAGCTCGCCGGTGGCCAGCTGCGTCAGGTAGGCATTCAGGAAGCCGTCCAGGTCGTCGTCCATCACATTGTCGATCTGGCTGGTTGCATCCCATGTGCCGGGGGCACATGGGAACTCTGCATTTCACTCAAATGTCCGGGCAAAGCCCATCCATTTCAAGGTTTTGCTCCGCAAAACGCTTGTTCGCCGCATAAGCGGCGGGAAACCAGCCTGCCGACAACTTATTTTTTCAGCTCGCCGGTAGCTAACTGCGTCAGGTAGGCATTCAGGAAGCCGTCCAAGTCGCCGTCCATCACGTTGTCGATCTGGCTGGTTGCATCCCATGTGCCGGGGGCACATGGGAACCCTGCATTTCACTCAAATGTCCGGGCAAAGCCCGTCCATTTCAAGGTTTTGCTCCGCAAAACGCTTGTTCGCCGCATAAGCGGCGGGAAGCCAGCCTGCCGACAACTTATTTTTTCAGTTCGCCGGTGGCTAACTGCGTCAGGTAGGCATTCAGGAAACCGTCCAGGTCGCCGTCCATCACATTGTCGATCTGGCTGGTTTCGTAGCCGGTGCGGGTGTCCTTTACCAACTGATAAGGCATGAACACATAGGAGCGGATCTGGCTGCCCCACTCGATCTTCATCTGAACGCCCTTGATGTCGGAGATCTTCTCCGCATGCTGCTGGATCTTCAGTTCGATCAGCTTGGCACGCAGTTGCTTCATACAGTTATCCTTGTTCTGGAACTGGGACCGCTCCTGCTGAGAAGACACCACAATACCGGTGGGCTTGTGGATCAGGCGGACGGCGGAGGAGGTCTTGTTGATGTGCTGACCGCCTGCACCGGAGGAACGGAACACCTGCATCTCGATGTCCTCCGGGCGGATCTCCACCTCTACGTCATCAGGCAGCTCCGGCATGACCTCCACAGCGGCAAAACTGGTCTGACGGCGGGCGTTGGCATCGAAGGGGGACACGCGGACCAGACGGTGGACGCCGTGTTCGCTCTTCAGCAGGCCGTAGGCATTCTCGCCCTCGATGGAAATAACGGCAGATTTGATACCGGCCTCGTCACATTCCTCGTAGTCCAGCGTTTTCCAAGCGTAGCCGTGACGCTCCGCCCAGCGGGTATACATCCGATAGAGCATCTGGCACCAGTCCTGGGCCTCGGTGCCGCCGGCACCGGAGTGGAGCTGGAGAATAACGTTGTTTGCGTCATACTCACCGGAGAGCAGCGTGGTCATACGGATCTCTTCGATCTCGGTTTCCAGCGCGGGGAACTCTGTTTTCAATTCTTCCAGGATCTCTTCATCCTCCGCCTCCTGGCCCATCTCGCACAGGGTGGTCAGATCCTCCCAGGTGCTCATGAGTTTCTTGAAGCGGTGGAGCTTGTTTTGAAGCTGCTTCAGGCGGGTCTGCACCTTCTGAGAGCGCTCCAGATTGTTCCAGAAGCCGTCCTGAGTGGTCTCATCCTCCAGACGGGCAGCCTCCTGAGCCACAGCGTCGATGTCAAGGGCGTCCCCCAGCTTCTTCAGCTCCGGTTCCAGGTCCCGCAGCTTCTGCTTATAAACGTCATATTCGATCAAAGCCATACTGATTCTCCAATTTCCATATAGATTACTTTAGCCATGATATTATATAGGAGTTCCCTGGTTTTGTAAAGGGAAATATGCACAAAAATGACGATTTTCAAAAATTCAGCGCACGTTTGCGGAAAACAGGTGAAAAAAGAGACGGACTCTGTCCGTCTCTCACGCTCAATGATTCAGAATAAACTGTTCCAGCTCCTCCGCCGTCCGCACGACTGCGGCAGCCCCGGCCTCCGCCAGTTCGCCGGGTGCGGCGTACCCGAAGAACTCCACGCCCACGCAGGCAAGGCCGCATTCCTGCGCACCAAGCACATCATACTTCCGGTCACCGACCATCAAAACGGTGGGCTTATCCGCATCGGTCAGGCGCAGGCGGCGCATGGCTTCCCGAATGACATCCGCCTTTTCCCAGTCTGCTCCCGCAGGGCTGCCGGTCACAGCGGACAGAAAGGGTGTAAAGCCAAAACGCCGACAGATGCTCACGCACAGCTCCTCCGGCTTGGAGGAAGCCAGCGCCAGAGTGTATCCCTTTGGCCTTCAGCCGTTCCAGAACGTCCCGAATACCGGGGGCCGCCTCGTTTTCATACTGTCCCACCGGCACATAGTGCTCCCGGAACACCCGAACGCCCTCCACCGCCTTCTCCCGGCTGTAGCCGCAGTGCTCCATGAAGGATTCCTGCAGCGGCGGACCGATGAATTTCAAAAGGGTCTGGGCATCCGGCATGGTCCCGCCCAGCTTTTCAATGGTGTATTTCACGGAGTTGACGATCCCCTCCCGCGAATCCGTCAATGTACCGTCCAGATCAAATAATATCGTGTGAAACATCTGGTCTCTCCCTTCTGTAAGCAAAACGAAGCCGGGCCAACAAGCCCGGCTCCGCCGTCTGTTTTGTCCCTTTACAGACGATTCTAACATGAATTCAAAGGCTCCGCAAGGAAAAGCTGCACAAAAATTGCAAATTACAGAGTTTCCACCGGCTCGTAATCCAGCAGTTCAATGCGGGAGCTCCACATATCCGCCGTTTCCGCCGAGGGATTGGAGAGCATGGTGGTGAGATACTTCTTGCTGTCATCGGCAAAGACGGTAGCCACCTTCCGGCCCGGCTCCAGATTCTGAATCACAGAGCCAAGGAAGTTAGCGCCGGAGGAGATACCCACGCCAAGGCCCAGTACACGGCCGAATTTCGCCGCCATGGCAATGGCGTCCAGATCGTTGATGTCCATTACGCCATCCACCAGAGTCTGGTCCACCACAGCAGGGATAAAGTCGTCGCCGATGCCCTCAATGTGGTGAGCACCCTTGATAGCTCCGCCGGAAAGCAGAGGCACTGCATCCGGCTCCACAGCCACAGCCCGGACGGCGTGATCCGCCTTCAGACGGCGGGCGGTGCCCATGAGGGTGCCGCCGGAACCGACGCCGGCCACGAAGTCCGTCACATCCGGAAGCTGGCGCAGAATCTCAACGCCGGTAGTAAGGTAGTGGGCCTCTGGGTTATCCTGATTTTCAAACTGCTTGGGCTGGAAGCCGCCGATCTCCTCCGCCAGATCTCTGGCCCCCTGAAGGGCTGCGTTGAAGCCGCCGGCTTCCCGTGAGATCAGGTGCAGGGTGGCGCCGTACATAGCCATCAGCTTTTTCCGCTCCTCACTGGCCCAGTCCGGCATGAAGATGTGGACGGGATGGCCGGTGAACGTGCCCAGTGCGGAGAAGGCGATGCCGGTGTTGCCGCTGGTCATCTCCACGATGGGCTGGCCGGGCTTCAGGGTGCCGTTGGCGGTGGACTTGGTAATGACGTGGGCCGCCAGACGGTCCTTGATGCTGCCGGAGAGGTTGTATGCCTCCAGCTTTGCCCAGACAAAGCCCTCCCGGCCGTCCAGCTTGTAGCGGATGCGGATCATGGGGGTGTTCCCTACCAAATGTGTGAAGTTCATAACGTATCCTCCTCATCAATATACTTCATGTTGAATCTTTCCATCCTCGGAAACGCGGCCGGGTAAAACAAAAGGAGCGATGTGCGCTTGCACATCGCTCCTGAAAGCTCTTCATGCAAGACACAGGCACACTGAAACGGACGCCTGTATCTGCGATCAGCAGTTCAGCCGCCCTATGTCTTACAACAACAGGTTTTTACAAATTCATTTCTCATGGCAAGTTTAGTGTAGCACCTCTCCATTGGAAAGTCAACCATTTTTCCATTCTACGAAAAAGCGTCCGTTTTGTTACCGGAAAATGTTCGTATGGGCCAGTGCCCGGAACAAGCAGGCCGCCGCCACGCCCGTCACCGCTCCGGTGATCAGGGAAGCACCCAGCAGGATCGGCAGATAGTACAGCGGGGCCATTGAGCCCAGCGTCAGGCAGGCCGCCGCGATCTGGCCGCAGTTGTGGGCCGCTGCGCCGCCGATGGACACGCCGTAGATAGACAGATGCCGGGATCGGGACAGCAAGATCATCACCAGCATGGCGGAAAAGCCCCCCAGCAGGGAGAAGATCAGGGCGTTCATGTTCCCGGCGAACACCGCCCCCAACAGGCACCGGCCTGTCAAAATCAGCAGCGCCTGAGCGGGACCGAGGGCGTACAGGGCGAATACCGTCACAATATTAGCAAGGCCCAGTTTGATGCCGGGGATGGGAATGGCCAGGGATAATGGGAAAAAGTTCTCCAGATAGCTGAACGCCAGCGCCAGCGCTGTCAGCACGGCACAGAGGGTCAACTGCTTCGTTGTCAGTTTCACAGTTCCCCTCCTAACCGATTACAATGTCCACGCCGCTGCTGTCTGCCGCGCCGCCGGTGAGCTGAATGACGATCCGGGCCGGAAGACACACGATGCTCTGCCCGCTGCGGGAGATGGTCCCGGTATGGACACAGTCCTGGGTGGGACAGTCGGAGGAACTGACCCGGAGGCCGTTTCCGTCCTCCGCCGCCACCGTCAGCGTCACGCCGTTATAAGAATAGGTGCGGGGCGCGTCCAGCAGGTCTGCCGGGGCAAAGCGGTCGATCTCCTGCCCATCAGCGGTGACCACCGCCGTCAGAGCACCGGTTTCGGTTCCGCCCCGCCAGACCGTCATGGCCGAGAGAGCCGCCAGCGCAATGACCGCCAAGACCACGATCACATCCCAGAAATTGGGCTTCAGCTCAGGAAACCGTTTCATAGGTGTACCCACTGTCCTTCACTTCCTCAAACCGGTCCGCCAGTCCGGCGGTGATGACCACCCGGCCATCCTCCGTCACCAGCACCAGATCGAAGTCATACCCGCCATTTCGCCAGAAGTCCAGCGCCTGCTCCTCTCCCATGACGAACAACGCCGTGGAAAAAGCGTCGCACATAGTGCCGTTTCCGGGCAGAACCCATTCCTGATCCGGCCCGTTGGCATCCGCCACCACCGTCACTGACAGCAGACCGCTGTCCGCAGGATAGCCGGTGGAGGGATCAATAATATGGTGGTAGGTTTTTCCGTTTTCCTCAAAGTACCGCTCGTAGCCGCCGGAGGTGATGGCGTAGGCGTCCCGCAGGGACAGGATCGCCGCAAGGCCGCTCTCATTCCGGGGATCCTTAATGCCCACCCGCCAGTCGGAGCCGTCGGGCTTGCCGCCCAGCACGAACACGTTGCCGCCCAGAGAAATTTTCCCACTTTCAATGCCGTTGGCCCGGAAGGTCTGCTCCACTAAATCGGAGGTATAGCCCTTGGCGATGCCCCCCAAGTCGATAGCCTGTCCCTCCCCCAGCGTTACGGAATAGGACGGCTCTTCTTGAACTTGGATCTCATCGCTGTTGACATGCTTTAACAGCTCATTCAGTTCGGACTGCTCCGGAACGCGGAACTGATCGCCGGTGAAGCCCCACGCGTCCATGATGGGGGCGATGGTAATATCAAACGCGCCGTTTGTGGCGTCCCGATACTCCTTCGCACGGGCGATGAGATTCCAGTAATCGTAAGTCAAGTGCCGGATGCTGCCGTCCCGATTCAGCCCGGATACCAGACTGTGCGCCTTTGTACGGGAGAGCCGATTTTCCAACTCTTCGATCCTTTTCTCTGTGTATTTTACCGCTTGCTCCGCATGTTCACCATAGGCCGTAACCTCCATCACCGTGTCCATGGCGAAGATCTGGGCAGCAGCCTCCGTTATTTGTTTTCCGCAGCCTGTCAGGCACAGGCACAAGGCTGCTATCAGAATTGAGAACCGTTTCATGGCGTCCTCCGTTAGAATTTGATTCGATTTTTTCAGTATACCGCGAATATTGTAAAAAAGCAATGAAGGTTTTCCTTGCAAATTGGAAAAGAGACTGGTATACTATGAACGTGTGTCGGCGGGAACCGGTCCGGAATGGACTGCCCGCATTTTGGGAAATATAACCCTGGAGGTTTTAATAGATGGCAAAAAATCCGAATAAAAAGGTCGCTCCGAAGGACGAACCCATGAATGGAGCAATGAAATTTTTTCTGGCTGGCTGCGTAGCAGAATTGTATTTACTGATCCTGCGTCGTTTTTATATCAATGCCGACTCTGAACTGACCCGGATCGCCTGGTATGATCACTACCTCTGGACTCTGGCCGGGATCGGCGCGGGTGTGTTGGCAGTGGGCGTGATCGCCGCTCTGGTTTTGCGGGGCAGCGCCAAGAAGCAGAAATCCGCTTGGATCCTTGCTGCGGCAGGCGCTTTTGTGGGTACGGCTACGGCTCTGGTCCGCTGGAATATGGCCACTCTCTCTTTTATGACAATCGTTGTGCCGGTCATCATGCTGCTGGGGATCCTCTGGGCGCTGTATGACCGGGAATGTGCACTGGCTCTGACGGTGCTGGGTGCCTCCCTCTTTGTTCTGTGGGGTGTGCGTCGGTACGGTTCCAGCATGTATGTGGGCACCACCGTTAAGGTCTGCGTGGTGATCTATCTGGTTCTGCTGGCAGCTCTCGCCGCACTGACCAAGAGCGGCAAGCTGAATAAGCTCCTGCCCCCCCAAGCGGATAAGCTGCCGGTATATGCAGCCTGCGGTCTTTCCGCGCTGGCTCTGCTGGCCTCTCTGCTGGGCGGTGGCATCTCCTACTACGCCATGTGGGCACTGGCAGCGGTGGTCTTCGCACTGGCTGTCTACTACACGGTCAAGCAGCTATAAAATGTGAGCAAACAGCTCCAGTCCAGTACGGACCGGAGCTGTTTTTGCTGCAGCAAGTTCCAATCTGCACTTTGCTCCCCCGAAAGTACAGGGGACACCTGACGCCATTGGATACGATCTCAAAGTGGAACTGCATGAAAAGCCCCGGGAGAAACAACTGCTTTCTCCCGGGGCCTCTTTCCCATAAAATAATTGCGCGTAAGGAAAGCAGATACCCGATCAATCCGTAAAATCGGGATAGCCCTCCTTCAGGGTCTCATCATAAACGGCGCGGTCACCGCCGATGAACTTGGGCCGTACCCGGGCCGCCAGCACAATGGCCTGACCGATGTGATCCTGCTCCAGCCGCACCGGCACCGCCACCTTTTTCAAGTGCATCCCGATGAGGGTGCCGCCGATGTCCAGTCCTGCGTCTGCCCGGATCTCCTCCAGCGCCACAGGATGCCGAAACGCCTTGTAAGCGGCGGTAGCGAAGGAACTGCCCGCCTTGGGCTGGGGCACCACATTGACGATCTCCCCGCCGGGGACCGCCTCGTATTCCACGATCAAAGCCCGGTTCAGATGCTCGCAGCATTGGGCGGCCATGTAGACGCCCATGGGGCCGAACACACTGTCAAGGCCCCGGAAAATGGCATCCGCCACCTCCGGTGTAGACCAGCTTCCCACCTGATGCCCTACCACCTCACTGGTACTGCATCCGATGACCACGAGCTGTCCCTTCCGCAGATGGGCAGTCTCCGCCAGTTGGCGGGCCGCAGCGGCGGACTCCCGCTCTACCTGTTCCAAAAGCTGCTGATTCTCCAATGTATGTACCGTAGTTCCTGCCATATATAAGCCTCCCTTTTGTTTTACGCACAAGGCGCCGTGTGAGAATTTTTTTCTCACACGGCCGCCTTATTTTTTCGTTTACAGTTCCAGACCGCTCAGCGCAGGCGCCTTTGCCTTTTGCAGCAGCACAGCCAGCGCAAGACCGATGGCGATACCGGCGATCCCCTGAACGATATTGCCGGGAATACTGGCGGCCGCCGCCAGACCCTTGCCCAAGATCATGGAGGCGTAGGCAAAATAGCCCAGGACCATGATGGTCTCCCCCACGATGCCGCTGACCAGCATGGCAGTCTTCCCGCGACCCAAGGCCCGGAAGATCAGCGCCGCTACCAAGGCGTCAAGGCCCTTAATGATCAGGGTGCCGGGAACATAGTGTCCGTAGCCGCTGAGCAGATCCACCAGCATGGAGCCGATACCGGCCGCCGCCGCGCCATACCAAGGCCCCAACAGCCAACCGGAGAGCAGCACGAAGCAGTCGCCCAGATTCACATAGCCGTTGACGGGGGACGGGATCTGAATGATGCTGGTAGCCACATAGACAAGGGCGGCCATCAAAGCACTGAGAACTAACTTTCTTACCTTCTGATTTTCCATTGCACTTCACCTGTTCCGGCGTGTACCGCCTGTTCTTGCATTCATTATATCCCAGTTTGATACTATCACAATATTCAGAATTACAAAATTTTATAAGGTCAGTCGGAGATAAAACAAAAAAGGACGTCCTGACGGACGTCCTTTTGTTTGGCCTATTAACCGATCTTGTTGAGCTTCAGGGTCATAGCGCTCTTGCGGTGAGCAGCCGTGTTCTTGTGCAGAACGCCCTTAGCGACAGCCTGATCGACCTTCTTGACCGCGACCTTGTAAGCGCCATCGGCCTCGGTGCGATTGCCTTCAGCGGCAGCCGCCTCGAACTTCTTGATGGCAGTCTTCAGATCGGACTTCGTAGCCTTATTGCGCGCGTTGCGGACCTCACCGATGAGGACACGCTTCTTGGCAGACTTGATATTCGGCAAACCAAACACCTCCTCCTGGCATTTCTTGGCGCGGTTTCATAATTTCCACCGTGCAGAATGATATTTTAGCAGAGAAGTCCAGAAAAAGCAAGCCTTTTTTTAATATTTCTATATTTTTTTGTATAACGCGAATATCTCCGCAAATGCTACCCTTAATACCACAAGATTTTGTGTCAGGAGGGCAAAATGTTTACAAAACGGACGGATCTGGCAATCGAGGCCCACGAGCTGTGGCAGGAATCCGCCGGGAAAACCACCCGGCTGGCAGGCGTAAAGGCCACGGAGAAGAAAATACAGGGATATCCGGTCACACAGGTGGATATTCTGGACCGGGAGGGGGAGGCCGCACTGGGAAAGCCTGCGGGCAGTTACCGCACCCTTGACCTCACCGCCTTCTGGCAGAGGGGGGATGGGTTTTTCGACCGGGCGGTGCGGGCCGTGGGGCAGCAAGTCAAGGAGCTGACCCCGGACAGCGGTCCGGTGCTGGTGGTGGGCCTTGGAAACCGGGCCATGACGCCGGACGCCGTCGGCCCGCTGGCGGCGGACAGCATCCTCATCACCCGCCATCTCATCGACGCTATGCCCCAGCACTTTTCCGGGTTCCGCCCGGTGGCGGCCCTGCGGCCGGGGGTGTTGGGGACCACCGGCGTGGAATCTGCAGAGGCGGTGCGGGGACTGGTGGACCGGCTCCATCCGTCGGTGGTCATCGCCGTGGACGCGCTGGCCTCCCGCCGGGTGGGGCGGGTGTGCTGTACCGTCCAGTTCAGCGACACCGGCATCATCCCCGGCAGCGGCGTAGGCAATCACCGCTCCGCCCTGAACCGGGAAACGCTGGGGGTACCGGTGCTGGCCGTGGGCGTCCCCACGGTGGTGGATGCCGCCACGTTAGCAGCGGATCTATTGGAGGAATCCGGCCTTCCGGAGCCGGATCTGGAAACCCTGCGGAGCCGCCCGGAAAACCTCATGGTCACGCCCCGGGACATTGACCAGCAGGTGCGGGACCTCGGCAAGGTCATCGGCTACGGCATCAACTGGGCCTTACAGGACTTGGAGGTCGATGAGATCAACACCCTGCTGTCATAGGGTCAGAGCTCCAGCTCCAGCACCACAGGGCAGTGGTCGCTGCCTAAGACCTCGCTCCAGATGTCGGCGCTTTTGATCTTATCCTTCAGCCGGTCGGAGACAATAAAATAGTCGATGCGCCACCCGGCGTTGTTCTTCCGGGCATTGAAGCGATAGCTCCACCAGGAGTACGCGCCGGTCTTGTCCGGATACAGATACCGGAAGGTGTCCGTAAAGCCGCTTGCTAACAGTTGAGTCATTTTGGCCCGCTCCTCGTCGGAAAAGCCGGGGTTCATGCGGTTGGATCTCGGATTTTTCAGGTCGATCTCCTGATGGGCCACATTGAGATCGCCGCAGTAGACCACCGGCTTCGTTTGATCCAGCTCCATCAGATAGTCCCGCAGATCGTCCTCCCACTCCATGCGGTAGTCCAGCCGGGAAAGCTGGTCCTTGGAGTTGGGCGTGTAGCAGCACACCAGATAGAATTCCGGGTATTCCGCCGTAATGACCCGTCCCTCGTGACGGTGGACCTCCTTGCCGAAGTCATAGGTAACAGAGAGGGGCGTCTGCCGGGTAAACACGGCGGTGCCGGAATAGCCCGCCTTGTCGGCGCTGTTCCAGTAGCGTTCATAGCCCGGCAGGTCGAATTCCGCCTGTTCCGGGCGCATCTTCGTCTCCTGCAGGCAAATCACATCTGCGTCCGCAAAGGCGCAGAAGTCCAGAAAGCCCTTGCCGAGACAGGCCCGCAGGCCGTTGACGTTCCAAGATACCAGTTTCATAGAGGCTCCTTCCCCGCCGCCCGGTCCCGGCGGCGGTTTTTGACGGTTTTCCCCATTTTACCCGGTTTTCGACGGGAAATCAACTTGCCCTTTTCGGCGAAAAGGAGTACAGTAAAATAAAAATGATTAGAGGTGTATCGTGGGGACGGAAAGCGGAATCCGGAATATGACGGCGGGCAGTCCCTTCCGCCATATTCTGATGTTTACCCTGCCGCTGCTGGCGGGGAATTTTTTGCAGCAGTTCTACAATATGGTGGATAGCTGGGTGGTGGGCAACTATGTCAGCGACGGAGCCTTGGCCGCCGTGGGCGTCGGCTTTCCGGTGATCTTCCTGTTCACCTCCCTGTTCTCCGGCATCGCCACCGGCGGCACCGTGGTCATCGCCCAGTCCTTCGGCGGCGGGAGACCGGACCGGGTCCGGAGCGCCATCGACAGCCTGTATACCGCCTTCATCCGCAGTATTCTGCCCATCACTGCCGCCGCGCTGCTGCTGGTGAATCCCCTGATGACTGTTTTACGGGTGGACCCCGCCGCCTGGGCAGAGACCCGGACCTATCTGCTGGTGGTCTGTGCGGGGCTTGTCGGCAGCATCGGCTATAATCTCAACGCCGGCATTTTAGGGGGCATGGGCAACAGCTCCACCACGCTGCTGTTTCTGGCGGTGTCCACTATTTTGAACATCTTTCTGGATCTGGCACTGGTGCTGGCGGTACCGCTGGGGGTGCTGGGCGTGGCGCTGGGCACCGTCATCGCCCAATTGTGCAGTTGGCTGTTCGGTATCTGGTATATCAACCGCAGGTATCCGCAGCTGGCCATCCATCCCTTCAACGGGATCTTCGACCGCAAACTGTTCTGTGAGATCATCCGCATTGGCCTGCCCAGCGGTATCCAGATGTCTCTGGTGGCCCTAGGCGCCATGGGCGTACTCTCCAAGGTCAACAGCTACGGAAAGGCCTTCACTGCTGGCTTCAACGTGGGCAATAAACTGGATACCCTGTCCTTTCTGCCGGTCCAGAGCCTGGCCGCCGCTGTGATCTCCTTTGTGGGGCAGAATATGGGGGCAAGCCGGGAGGACCGGGTCCGTCAGGGCGTCCGGATCACCGTGACCATGGCCGTTGTGTGGACAGTTCTCAGTTCCGCCCTTGTGGTGTGGCTGTCCGTCCCTCTGTCCCGGATCTTCTCCCCGGACCCGGCGGTCATCGCCGCCAGCGTCCGGTATCTGCAATGTGTGATGCCGCCCTACGTGCTGTTTGCCATTCTGTTCGTACTGAACTCCGCCATGCGGGGCGCGGGCGACAGCCTGTATCCCATGGTGAACGTGGTGGCCTCTGTGATTCTGCTGCGGGTCCCCTTCCTGTACCTGCTGGCAAACCGCTTCGGCCCGGACGCTATGTATTGGAGCTACGGCATCGGCTGGGCCGTGGCCTGCGCTCTGTCCGTCTATCATTATGCTGCCGGAAAATGGCGGGGAAAGTACCATAGCGAATAAAAACAGCGGAAATCGGAAATATTTTGACCGGATGATTGACTAATCGTTTAAAATATGGTATAAGTGAGTGCAATTGAGAAGGCAATGAAATGGTTCAGAGAGTCCCGGCAGCTGAAAAGGGACCCATGCGGTGGGCAGAACATGGCCCCGGAGCCGCGCGGCTCAGCGCTTCGGCGCAGGCTGCGATGGGTGCGCCCATTACAGCGTCAGGGTATCGCGTGCCGGTTTCGGCAGGCTTGTACCCGCAGAGGCTCACGCCGCGAGGTGTGGGTGAATCAAGGTGGTAACACGGCTTTCTTCGCCGTCCTTGAGCGTATGCTCAGGGACGGCGTTTTTATTTGCGATCACTCAAAATTTATCATAAAGAAGAAAAAGAGGAACCGGATATGGAAAAGGACACTTTTTATATCACAACCCCCATCTACTACCCCTCAGATAAGCTGCACATCGGCCACACCTACTGCACCGTGGCCACCGACACTCTGGCCCGGTATCACCGACTGAAGGGCGAGGACGTCATGTTCCTCACCGGTACCGACGAGCACGGCCAGAAGATCGAGCAGAAGGCCGACGAGGCCGGCGTCACTCCCCAGGAGTTCGTGGACCGCATCGTGGAAGGCCCCCGGGGCGTCCGGGATCTGTGGAAGCTGATGAACATCTCCAACGACCGCTTCATCCGCACCACTGACGATTACCATGTGAAGGCCATCCAGCGGATCTTCAAGCGGATGTATGACAAGGGCGACATCTATAAGGGCACCTACAAGGGCAAATACTGCACTCCCTGCGAGTCCTTCTGGACGGAGAGCCAGCTGAAGGACGGCTGCTGCCCCGACTGCGGCCGCCCCGTTGTGGACGCCGAGGAGGAAGCCTACTTCTTCCGTCTGAGCAAGTACGCTGACCGCATCCGGGACCTGCTGGAAAACACTGACTTCCTCCAGCCCCGCTCCCGCGTCAACGAGATGGTGAAAAACTTCATCGACCCCGGTCTGGAGGATTTGTGCGTTTCCCGCACCAGCTTCTCCTGGGGCATCCCCGTGGACTTTGACCCCAAGCACGTGGTCTATGTGTGGGTGGACGCCCTGAGCAACTATATCACCGCGCTGGGCTATGAGAATGACCGCTATAATGACTACAAGAAATACTGGCCCGGCATCAACATCGTCGGCAAGGAAATTGTGCGATTCCACTCTATTATCTGGCCTGCCATGCTGATGAGTCTGGAGGAGCCTCTGCCCAAGCACGTTTTCGGCCACGGCTGGCTGCTGCTGGACGGCGGCAAAATGTCCAAATCCAAGGGCAACGTGGTGGACCCCTACCTGCTGGCGGAGCAGTTCGGCGTGGATGCCCTCCGCTTCTTCCTGATGCGGACCTTCCCCTTCGGCTCCGATGGCAACTTCTCCAATGAGCTGCTGATCCAGACCATCAACATCGATCTGGCTAACGATCTGGGCAATCTGGTGAGCCGCACCACCGCCATGGTGGAGAAGTACTTCGGCGGCACCCTGCCTGCAGGCTGCGGTGCCACGGAAGATGAGAAGCAGCTGGTTGCCATGGTCCGCATGGGCAGCAGCGTGGAGCTGGCCGCCAGCGGTGACACTGTGGACCCCGTGCTGTACGATGCCCAGCTGGTGGCACAGGCCGCCGGTCTGAAGAAGGCCTACGCTCATGAGATGGACACCTTCGCCCCTCACAACGCCCTGTCTGAGACCTTCAAGCTGATCCAGCGGGCTAACAAATATATCGACGAGAACGCCCCTTGGGCGCTGGCCAAGGATATGGAAGCCAACGGCGCCCGGCTGGCCCATGTGCTCTATAACCTGCTGGAAGCCACCCGCATCTGCGGTATCCTGCTGACCCCCTTCATGCCCGAGAGCATGGAAAAGCTCTTCGCCCAGATCGGTGTGGGCGCGGAGGCCCGGACCTGGGAGTCTGCGGACCTCTGGGGCGAACTGCCTGAGACCGCTGCCGTGGTCAAGGGTGAAAACCTGTTCCCCCGTCTGGATCTGGACAAGGCTCTTGCGGACCTGGAAGCCGCCGAAGCCGCCGCTAAGAAGGCAGAGCAGCCTGACGTGGAGGTGGAGCCTCAGCTCACCGAAACGGTGGACTTCGACACCTTCTGCAAATCCGATTTCCGGGTGGTGAAGGTCAAGGCCTGCGAAGCCGTGAAAAAGTCTGACAAGCTGCTGCGCTTCACGCTGGATGACGGCACCGGCACCGACCGGCAGATCCTCTCCGGCATCCACAAGTTCTATGAGCCGGAGGAACTGGTGGGCAAGACCCTGGCCGCCATCGTGAATCTGCCTCCCCGGAAGATGATGGGTTTGGAGAGCAACGGTATGCTGCTTTCCGCCGTCCACACGGAAAAGGGCGAGGAAAAGCTGAACCTCATCATGCTGGACGATCAGATCCCGGCGGGTTCCAAACTGTGCTGATTACTTAGGAGGGGGACTTGTCCCCCTCCTAACCACCTCCCACCAGTCTGCGGACTGGTGAACGTGCCCAAGGCACTTAGATCAAAGTATTTTTGTCAGGCACATGTCCTGACAAAAATGATTTCAATTTTTCCATGCGGGACACAAAGTATCTTCATCAGAGTATCATTCGTCAGGCAAAAAAGTCCCTTGCCCCGCGCGGGCAAGGGAAGTCCCCTAGGAATGCCTCGACAAACATAATCTGAATTTTAAAGGAGATCTCTTTGATGAAAAACAAAATAAAGCGGGCGGTTATTTCGGTAGTTGTATTTGCAGTGATTTATATATTATCTGGTTTTATCATTGGTTGGCATAGCTATGATATGTATCTCAAGGCAATTGAATTTTTAGCTGCTATCATAGGTGCAGGGTGCTATTGGATCGGCAGTAACGAACAATAAAATACCAGTTTTTTCATCTGCGCTCTATCGGCGCATATGCTGTAAGTTTCAAAATTTACGGAGATCGAGGTCATCAATGCGGTTACAAAGCGCGATTTTTGATATGGACGGGACCCTGCTGGACTCCATGCCCACATGGCGGGAGCTGGGGCCCACGTTCTTAAAGGAGGCGGGCATCACCGCCACACCGGAGCAGGACCGGATGCTCCACACCTTAGCGGACTGCGACGTGATCCCCTATCTGCGGGAGGTCTGCGGTCTGCCGTGGTCCCAGCAGGAGATCATCGACCAGATCATTCAGCGGATGGAGATATTCTATTCCAGCCAGGTCCGGCCCAAGCCGGGTCTGGAAAAATTTCTCTCCATTTTGAAAATGGAGGGCGTATGGATGTATGTGGCCACCGCCACCCATCGGCGGCTGACGGAAAAGGCCCTGAAAACGGCAGGCATCGACCACTATTTCCGGGGGATCGTCACCTCCGCCGACGCGGGAAATCACAAATCTGAAAGCGCCGACATCTACGAGATGGCCATGCGGCGGCTCCAGTCCAACAAGCGGGACACCGTGGTATTTGAGGACGCCCTCCACGCCATCCGTACCGCCAAGGCAGCAGGCTTCCGGGTGGCCGGGGTCTATGAGGCCACGGCGGAGCAGGATCAACCGGAGATTCAGCGTCTGTGCGACTATTACATCCGTTCCTACGAGGAACTGGTCCAGTCTGAAACCTTCTGAGCATCGCAAAAGGAGCCGTATGGCTCCTTTTTTTTCAAAATCTTTTTCCAACGCTGTAACGAATCGCGCCCCAAACGGATATAGCAGATGAAAACACCGCTGAAAGGGGGAGAAACTCCGTGAAGGATCTGGATACCGTCTACCGCCAGCACGCGCAGACGGTCTATAAATTTCTGCTCTCCCAATGCCGGGACCCCCAGACGGCGGAGGAACTGACCCAAGAGACTTTTTATCAGGCAGTGCGGTCCATCGACCGGTTCGACGGCAGCTGCAAGGTGTCCGTCTGGCTGTGCCAGATCGCCAAGCACCTGTGGTATCAGCATTTGCGGAAGGCCAACCGGGAAACGGAGCTTCCTGAGGAAGCAGAGCTGCCGCTGGTGCCCTCCGCCGAGGAGGAGGCCGTCAGCCGCTCCGGGCAGTTAGATATGCTGCGGCGGGTCCATGAATTACCGGAGCCGGGGCGGGAGGTGGTCTACCTCCGGGCCTTCGGTGGACTGTCCTTCCGGGAGATTGGAGACGTTTTAGGCAAAACGGAGACCTGGGCCAGAGTGACCTTTTACCGAGGCAAGGAACGATTGAAGCAAGGAGGCTGCAACGATGAAAAATGATCTGACCTGCGGTGTGGTGCGGGATTTGCTCCCCTCTTATGTGGAGGGCCTCACCTCCCCAGAGAGCAATACAGCGGTGGAGCGTCATTTGTCCGAGTGTCCGGACTGTGCCCAGCTTCGGACGGCGCTGGCAGGCGCGCCGAAGCAGGCGGCCCCAGAGGACGCAAAAGAGGTAGACTATCTGAAAAAGTAAAGCGCCGGGGCTGGCGGCGTGTGGCGGCGGCAGTTGCCGTCACGGTGCTGCTGTTCACGGCGGGCGTCGCGGCAAAGCTGTTTGTCATCGGGGAGCCTGCCAACTGGGACTACTGGGAGAATCTCAACTGGACGGCTCACACAAATGTGCCGGGGCAGCTGGATCTGCATTTCTATTCCGAATGGTCTGATATTGCCTACAGTCACTGGATGGTGGAAAACAAAAACGGCATCGTTCGTGTCAGTGCGAGGCAGATCCTGCCGTCATTCCTTCATGATACCTCCGACCATTGGGAGCATATTTCGCTGGATGGTGTGCGGGAAGTTTGGGTGGCCGATCAGCTGATCTGGCAGGGTGGTGTCGAGATCTCGCCGCAGATTGACAGAATCTATCAGGCCCAAACGCCCTATGTGGGGGACGCCCCCGCCGTGGGCCGGGTGCTCAACGCCTTACGGTTCGACACCTGCGGCAGCTATACGCTGGAGCTGCACACCTCCTCCGCACCTTACCGCCTGACGCTGAATTTCTCCGTCCCCAGACTTCCGGTAAAATGGGAGACTCTGAAAAGGGCCTTTATCAGGACATGGCGGCGGTGCTGGCAATCGTCGGCAATCTGGACGAAATAGAATGTGCGTTTCAGGATGAGAACAGCCAGCCCTGGTCCCGTGTGCTGACGGTGGAGGAATTGAACCAGGACCTGCCCCGGATCATCGCTGACTACAATGAGCGGTTTTCCCACGGCAAGCCCTGTCCCCTCTATGACGATGTGAAGGATTACGCCGGCTCCTGCGCCGATCTTGAGCAGTTGTATGATGCCATGTGGTGGGCTGGCGAAGGCGGGATCTACGCGGAAGCCGAATAAGTCAAAGCATCAGCGCCCACGGCTTTCGCCGTGGGCGCTCAGCGTGTCGAAAAAGTCTTTTCTCCCCGCTGAGCAAGTTTTCAGAACTTCATAAAAGTTCTGAAAACTTAGGATTTTAATGGCGCGGGACACCCTTCTTGGGTTTCCCGCGCACACCCTTCCTTACCGTCGCGGAATATTTATCACTTTATCGACAGCCTCAGCGCCCACGGCTTTCGCCGTGCTGCCTATTTATCCCATCCGCAGGGTCGATCGAACGTCCGCGTCGAAATAGACCGTGGGATTCTGAGGAACACCGTCCTGCCGGACCTCAAAATGAAGGTGCGGACCGGTGGACCTTCCTGTGCTGCCCACGGCGGCGATTGGCGTCCCCGCCTTTACAGGATCACCCTCGTTCACATCCACCTTGCTGCACGCGGCGTACAGTGTGGTGAGTCCATCGCCGTGGTCGATCATCAGGTAATTCCCGCGTTCCGTGTCAAAGCCGGTCTCCGTCACGGTGCCGTCCGCCGCCGCCAGCACCGGGGTTCCCCGTTCGGCTGGAATGTCGATCCCATTGTGGACGGTTTTCCCCTGTCCGCCGGGATTCCATCTGGCTCCGAAGGGGTTGCTGAGGCTGATGGTATTGCTGCCCTCCACCGGCCATTGAAACCAGCGGCTCTCCTCTTCGCTGACGGCATAAATGCCGTAAACGTACGCCTCCTCGTCCCCGGCCAGCTGGGGCAGGACCGTCCATGTCCCGTTTTCATACCGATCCAGCCGCAGACGGCCGGTGGAAGGGTGTAGGTCCGACTTTCTGTTTTGCCGTCCAGGAAGGTGGCCTCCACCATCAGATGCGCTCCGTTAAAGGTGTCGATGCTGTCCCACGTATCCTGCTTCATGTCATCGCTCGCCGTTGGCAGCTCCTCCGGGGGCACCCAGAAGCCATAGCTGGCCGAAGAATCATAGTCCACGGTCACATCGCTGCCCAAAGCCGTCATGACATCAGCATTCATGGGGGCGCCCTCGTCTGCGCCATAGACACTGCACACCAGTTCCCCGTTCTCTTCCGCCTGCCAGAGTGCCTGCGCCTCATCATTAGACAAAGCCTTTCGGGTCTCGCTGCGGTACAGTCCGCCCCGGTCCACAGACAAAGTCACCTTTTGAAGATTTTCTCCGGTCACCTGAAACAGGCAGCCGGTAAAATACCCCTGCAGTGGGTCCCAGATCCCGGTGCCGCTGCGCAGCGCCAACCCGCCGTTGGCATTGGGGACGATGGTCTCCCCGATGTCGGCGGCATAGGCCGTCAGACCAAAGCTGTAGGTAAACTGGGGCAGTCCGGGTTCCTCTGCCGAACGGGGTGCCAGCCGCACTGTCCCCAGCACCAAAGCCAGCGCACAGGCAGCGCACACCGCCGCCCGCAGCGCCGTCCGTTTCCACCGCGTTCCGACACCGGCCGCCTCCTGCCGGACCGTTTGCAGCACCCGGTCATTCAGCCCGCTGGGGACCGAAATTTGTTCCATCAGATCGTGATACGCACGTTTCATCGTCAATACCTCCCAGAAGTTCTTTCAGCTGCTTGCGGGCCCGGTGGAGCCGGGTTCGGACCGTGGCGGCGGGAATGTGCATCAGGTGGCTGATCTCCTCCGTCGAATACCCCTCGGCGTAATAAAGATGCACCGCCGTCCGGGCCTTTTCCGGCAGGCGGCTCACCGCTTCCCACAGCTCCCGGCTCTCGTCCTCCGGCTGTGCCAGATCCGGTATCTCCGCGAAAGAAAGTACCGGCCTCCGTAGGCGGAACCGGTGCAGATCCGCGCAGCGGTTCAGCGTTGTGCCATCCGGGTCAGGGCCAGCCTGTAAACCGTGGAGCCATAAGCATCCATGGCATTGCTGAGCTGTGCTTCCGTCATGCAATGCCTCCTATTACAATAAATTTGGACAGGAAAGCCGGGCAGCCAGTCCGGCTTTCCCTCCATCTCGTGCCTAAGCTACAATGAGAGGAGCAACTGGCTGACCAATCACTCCTTGGGCTTGTATGTCCGTGTGAAAGACTGTCAGCCATCCTCTTGTTGCAGCGTTCGATTTGAGCAGGTTGAGCCTTGGAGTTCGCGTCACCCAATAGATTGAATCGGCAATGAGAAAAAGATGGATTCCGGCTGCAAATTCGTGTTGGAGGAATGCAAATGAACTCTGTTGGCATCGACATTTCCAAAGGCAGGAGCACAATTGCCGTCATGCGTCCCTTTGGAGAGGTCGTCATCTCACCCTTTGAAGTCCGTCACACCGGCAGTGAACTGAGCAAGCTGGCAAAGCAGCTCAAAAGTCTGGACGGTGAGACTCGCGTGGTCATGGAGGCCACAGGAAATTACCATGCGTCGGTGGCAAAGCTGCTCCACAACGCAGGGTTATATGTTTCCGTCATCAATGCAAAGCTGGTGCACGGCTACGGGAACAACGAATTACGGCGTGTCAAAACCGATAGGAAGGATGCTGTCAAACTGGCTAACTATGGCCTTGACCGCTGGCTTACTTTGCCGAGGTATATCCCAGAGGAAGATACCCGGCTGCTGCTGAAGAACTGCTACCGCCAGTACCGGCAGTATTCCAAGGTGCAGACGGTTCTGAAGAACAATTTGATCTCGCTGCTGGATACGGTGTTTCCAAACGCCAACCGTCTGTTTTCAAGCCCGATCCGTGGGGATGGGAGTGAAAAGTGGGTGGATTTTGTGGCTGAATTCTGGCATTGCCGCTGCGTCAGCGAGAAATCCGAAAGGGCTTTCACAAGCAAATACCTGCGTTGGTGCAGGAAGCACGGCTACAACTTCAGGGAAGCAAAGGCGCACACAATTTACGCCGAAGCCAGCGGACATATTGGCGTCATGCCAAAGTCCGAAACAACGAAGTTGCTCGTAGAACAGGCGGTTGCACAGCTCAGAGCGACTTCTACCGCGCTTGCGGCTCTCAAACACGAAATGCAATCATTGGCTTCCCAGCTGCCGGAATATCCCGTTGTCATGGATCTGTTCGACGTAGGCCCGACTCTGGGACCGCAGCTCATAGCTGAAATCGGGGATGTGCGCCGCTTTTATTCCAAGAAAGCGCTCGTGGCCTACGCTGGACTGGATGCTCCGCCAAATGATTCCGGCGATGTGACCGGCAGGCACAAATCCATGAGCAAAATTGGTGCATCGTCTTTACGGCGGACACTCTTTCTTGTTATGAGCGTCTACGCACCGCTGGATGAACCCGTCTATCAGTTCATGGACAGGAAACGCGCCGAGGGCAAGCCCTACCGCGTCTACATGATGGCTTCCGCCAACAAGTTTCTGCGGATCTACTACGCCACTGTAAAAGCCTATTTGGAGTCATTGGAACACACCGCCTGATCTTCGCCATAAAGCCATTGGCTGGCCGCCGTTTCATTTTGAGATGCAAAGCGGCTTGGTGCGGTGTGGCACTTTTACAAGCTGCATTGCCTTGAAATTTCTACTTGACTTTTCTTAGCAGGTCTTTGTTGTGTGATCGAAAAGCGCTTTCACTGATAAAACGTTATGACAGGACAAATCGTTTCCCGCTCCGGCGGATTTTTTTTGCAGATGTCGAATCTAATCTGAATTTTACACCATTTTTCGTGTTTTTGCCAAAAAGCAGGAATCTGCTTGCAAATTACGGTCCAGCCCTTTACAATGGGGCATCATAAATCAGAAAGGGTGAGCGTATGGAATTTCACGCGAAGGAGCAGCTGCCCGGTCTGCTGGACTGGATGCGGCAGCAGATGAAGGCCTGCGGCGGAAAGACCGCCGTGATCGGCATTTCCGGTGGAAAGGACAGCTCCGTGGTGGCGGCGCTGGCGGTAGCGGCCTACGGAAAGGAAAAACGTGGTGGGCGTGCTGATGCCTGACGGCATCCAGCCGGACATTGACTATTCCAACGGTCTGGTGGAATTTCTCGGAATTCGCCACTATGTATTCAACATTCAGGGCGGCACCGGCGGCATTTTGGATGAGATGGCGCGTTTAGGCATGAAGCCCAGCCGCCAGACCACGGTGAACCTGCCCTCCCGGATGCGGATGGTGACGCTGTACGCCATCGCCCAGAGCGAGGACGCCGGCATCGTTCTCAACACCTCCAACCTGTCGGAGGACTGGGTGGGCTACTGCACCATCTATGGTGACAGCGCCGGTGCCTTCTCCCCTCTGGGGATGTACACCACGGAGGAGGTCATCGCCCTTGGTGCGGAGCTGGGCCTGCCGGAAAAATTCCTGATCAAGCCCCCCTCCGATGGTCTCACCGGTCTGACGGACGAGGACAATCTGGGTTTTACCTACCGCGCTGTCAACGAGTATGTCCGCAAGGGCGTCGTGGACCCGGCAGTAAAGGAAAAGATTGACCGGCTCCACCGGACCAGCCGCTTCAAATTCCAGCTGATGCCGGTGTATCACAACGGCCTGCCCATGGCCCTGACGGATGAGACGGACTATTACAAGTGAGGAAACACAAAAACCCCTCGCCGCTCGGCGAGGGGTTTTTGCTGTGTGTTTTAGGAGGGAGAAAACGCATCGGGTTGGGAGGACCCTTTGCAAGTATTAAGATACCCGAACATTTTTGCGAAATTATGTGTTTGCTGTGAACAATTTGTAAACGTTCCGAGCCTTTTTCAACTTTTCGACTGCATTTTCCACAAATGCCCGCAAAAACCGGTAAAAATGCCGTCCTTACCGGAATTTGCGGCTCTCGGCGACCGCCAGTTCGTCGCAGCGGTTATTAAATTCGTTCTCCGCATGGCCCTTGACCCAGTGGTAGCGAAGGGTATGGATGCTCTCCAGCCGCAGCAGCTCGTCCCCAAAGGTCCGGGTTCAGGGCGGGCTTTTTGTCGCTTTTCACCCAGCCCTTGGCCTTCCAACCTTTAGCCCAGCCCTTGGAAAGGCCGTCAATCACATATTTAGAGTCGCTCCAAAGCTCCACGATGCAAGGCTCCTTCAAAAGAGACAGCGCCCGGATCACGGCGGTCAGTTCCATGCGGTTGTTGGTGGTATCGGCTTCCCCACCGGAAAGCTCCCGCTTGTGGGCACCGTACATCAAAATGGCTCCCCAGCCGCCGGGTCCGGGATTGCCGGAACAGGCACCATCGGTATAAATAGTGACTTGTTTCATCTTAAACATCCTTTGAGATTTTTCATGTTATCATACCATGGATTGGGGGATTTCACAAGAAGGTTGTTTTGATCGCGTCATAATAGTGCAAGGGGCGTCCCGGCTTCCGGGACAGGAAGCACGGCTTTGCCGTGGGGAATGCACCCCACATTTTCCTTGCTCCCGCAGGGGGGGCATTCCCATGTCAGGGCAAGAGGGAGGTATCTTTGGCGCAAGGAAGCACGGCTTTGCCGTGGGAAGTGCCGCTATGCGGCACTAGATTGAATCCCCATTTTCTTTTCGTCTTGCCGAAAAGAAAACGGCCATTCATGGTCAAAAGAAAAGACGCTTAGGGATGAGTTGACCGACGGGGCGGCCAACTCACCCAAAACGGGAACTGGCCGTCACGAACTGCCGACTGAACTTGAAACTCCCCTACCGGCTGCGCTATACCTGAATCTCAAATCAGTGCGCCGCCGCATCTGCGGGCATGGAGCACAACGGGGTGCAAATAGGACACCCTCTGCTTCTCTTTCCGCTGCCGCTCCCCCGTCCAACTCCGGGAGGGGTTTCCAAAGGGGAGGGACCGCAGTCCCGCCCCTTTGTGCCATTCGAGGGGCATGGGGGACGGGTGGCGTCCCCCATGTTTGGGTGGGGGTCTAAGGGGAGGGACCTTTGCGCCAAAGGCCCCTTCCCCTTGCCCCGTAGTGGGAACTGCCCTCTGCGGGAGCAGACGGTTTTATCTGATTTCCAGATAAAGTAAAAATATCTTATTTCAAGATACATATACTCGTTTTAGGTGATGTATATGCGAACTGAGATATTGAAATATGGAAGAATCCGAGATTTGCGAAACGACAGAGGCCTCACGCAGAAAGACGTTGCGAACGTGCTCCATGTCAGTCAAAACACATATAGCCAATACGAAATTGGCGTTTCACGGTATCCGCTGGACGCAATCATCAAATTGGCCGAATACTATGGCGTCAGCATCGACTATTTAGTTGGCCTGACCGATGAACCGAAGCCTTATCCTCGGAAGAAAAAAATGAATCATTTTTTTGAAAGCATCATCAACCTGTTTTTTTCCTCCCAAATGCCCCTTTTGCGGCAAAGTCCTGGACGCCGTGGGCGTCTGCTCCAAGTGCGAGAAGGACCTGCCGTGGCTTCCGGAGGAAGAGGTGGCCTTCACGGAGAAGGACCTGACCTGCGCCGCCCCGCTCTGGTATGAGGGCGCGGTGCGGGAGGCTTTGCTGCGTCTGAAATTCCGGGGCGGCTCCGCTCTGGCGGAGCCCTTTGGTGAGCTTTTGGCCCGGTGTGCGGCGGAGCGGTTCGGTGGAGAATTCGACACGGTGACTTGGGTACCGGTAAGCCAGAAGCGTCTGGAAACGCGTGGGTATGACCAGTCCCGGCTGCTGGCGGAGGCCGCCTGCCGCCATTGGAACACCCGGCCGGTGCAACTGCTGGTGAAGGTGCAGGACAATCCCGCCCAGTCCGGATTGCAGGGGAGAAGCCGCCCGGCGGGCCAATGTGCTGGGCGTTTACGATCCTGCGGACCCGGAACTGATCCGGGATCGACGAATCCTGCTCATCGACGATATCCACACCACCGGAGCCACTTTGTCCGAGTGTGTTCGGGTACTGCGGGACAATGGGGCTGCTTCCATCCTCTGCCTGACGCGGACCCCCGGCAACATCATCGCCATCCGCCCCCTGCGGGAGGGCGTCATCTCCGACTACGACATGACGGAGCGGATGCTGCGGGAGTTTATCCACAAGGTGGCGGGCGTGTCCTTCTTCAAGCCCCGGGTCATCATCTGCGTGCCCTCCGGCATCACGGAGGTCGAGGAGCGCGCCGTCATCGACGCGGGCATCCAAGCTGGCGCCCGGAAGGTCTACCTCATCGAGGAGCCTGTGGCCGCCGCCATCGGCGCTGGCATCGACATCACCCAGCCCGACGGTCACATGGTGGTGGACATCGGCGGCGGCACCGCGGACATCGCCGTGATCTCCCTCTCCGGTGTGGTGGAGTCTGCCTCCATCAAGATCGCTGGCGACCAGCTGAATGAGGCTGTGGTGAAGTATATGCGCCGCAAGCACAACCTGCTGGTGGGCGAGCGCACCGCTGAGGAGATGAAGAAGCAGATCGGCTGTGTCTTCCCCAAGGACGAGGAGGAGACCATGGACGTGAAGGGCCGCTGCCTGCTGACCGGCCTGCCCAAGGTGGTCACCGTCAGCTCCACGGAGATGATGGATGCCTTCGAGGAGCCGGTGGAGCGGATTATGGAGGCCATTCACTCCGTGCTGGAGCGGACGCCCCCGGAGCTGGTGGCGGATATCTCCACCAACGGCATTGTCATGACCGGCGGCGGCAGCCTGGTGTCCGGCTTTGACAAGCTGGTGACGGCCCGGACCGGCATCCACACAGTGATTGCCGACGACGCTATCAGCTGTGTGGCGCTGGGCACCGGCAAGAGTCTGGACTCCCTGAACGCCATGCAGGACGGCACGATGAATCTCAGCCGCCGCAAGCAGATGAACTGATGTGTGACGCAGCGGCCGCGGGCTGGCACCCGCGGCCGTTTTCTCCGCTGACAGCCCGGAGAGCTGTTGCGAAAACGACTGCACCCCTGCGGAGCGGGGCATATACTTTGCGGGAAGAGTAGGAAACGGCACAGGCATATCCCGTGCTTTACGATCAAGGACAAGGAATGAAAGTATGCTAGAGTTCAAACCAGTGACAAAGCAGGAGGCCTCCCCCGCCTCCGGCGGTATTACCAGACCTGTGAGTTCGGCCTGTGTGAGTATTCCGTGGGCACCAAGCTCATGTGGAAGGCCGCGCTCCACCCGGCCTGGGCGGAGATTGCCGGATGCCTGGTGGTCCGCAATGAGATCGACGGCCAGGTAGTCTTCGACTACCCGGTCCCCGGCCCGGAGGGGGACGAGGATGCGGCCCTGGAGGCCATTGAGAACGACTGTCTGGAGCGGGGTATCCCCCCGGTGATCTCTGTGGTGCCGGAGTGCAGGGCCGCCAAGCTGCTGGGCCGGTATCCCTATGTGCGGGTCAGCGATGTGCGGACCTGGCGGGACTACGTCTATTACCGGGAGGATTTGCAGTTCTTCGCCGGGCGGCGGTACTCCGGCCAGCGGAACCACATCAACAAGTTCCGGTCCAAGTGGCCGGATGCGCAGTTCCGCCCCCTGACGGCGGCGGACGCACCGGTGATCGAGCAGTTCTGGCAGGACTATGAGGCGGAGTTCCCCAAGGACAGCAACGCCAAGGCCAAAAATGAGCTGGAGCTGGCCAAGAAGATGCTGAAGATGACCGGCAAGCCCTACTTTTTCACCGGCGGCATGTTTGACGGGGAGAAGCTGATCGCCCTGTCCCTGGCGGAAAAGTGTGGGGACACCCTGATCATCCACATTGAAAAGGCCCTCTACTCCTATGCCGGCGCATATCCCGCCATGGTACAGGCGGAGGTGGCTGCCTTTGGTGACGGCTGCGCCTATGTGAACCGGGAGGATGACGCCGGGGACCGGGGTTTGCGGACCTCTAAGCTGCAATACGGCCCGGCAAAGCTGGCTCCCAAGTATCATTTCTTGCCTCAGAACGAGCTGCTGCGGCACGTTTCCGCGATCCCGGAGCTGAAGACGGAGCGGCTGACCCTCTCCGCCCTGACAGAGGCGGATATCCCCGCCTACAACGCCCTGGTGCTGGACGCCGACCGGAACCGCTGGTGGGGCTATGACGATGTGGGCGGCCTGGGCGCGCCTGTGACAGAGCGCAGCTTTTTATGATGTGGCCCGCCGGGATTTTGAAAATCAGATGGCGGTAAACTTTTATAAAAGTTCTGAAAACTAAGGATTTCAATGGCGCAGGACACCCTTCTTGGGTTTCCCGCGCACACCCTTCCTTACCGTCGCGGAGAATTTACTACTTTATCGACAGCCTCAGTCCCTGCGTACTATGTACGCAGGGACTTTCCTATATGGCGGGACTTTTCTTTACGCCAGTTCAGCCTGACCGGTGTAGAGTTGGTAGTAGCGGCCGTGCTGGGCCAGCAGATCCTCGTGGTCACCCCGCTCGATGATGCTGCCCTGCTCCAGAACCATAATGGCCTTGGAGTTGCGGACCGTGGACAGCCTGTGGGCGATGACGAAGACAGTGCGCCCCGCCATCAGCCGGTCCATACCCTTTTCGATGAGCTTTTCCGTCCGGGTGTCGATGGAGCTGGTGGCCTCATCCAGAATCAGCACCGGCGGGTTGGCGCAGGCGGCACGGGCGATGTTCAAAAGCTGCCGCTCGCCCTGGCTGAGGCTGCCGCCCTCGCCGGTGAGGACCGTTTGATAACCGTCAGGCAGGTGGCGGATGAAGCCGTCCGCTCCCGCCAGCCGGGCCGCGGCCTCCACCTCCTCGTCGGTGGCGTCCAGACGGCCATAGCGGATGTTGTCTGCCACCGTGCCGGTAAAGAGGTGGGTATCCTGCAGGACCACGCCCAGTGACCGCCGCAGAGAGTCTTTCTGAATGTCCCGAACATTGATGCCGTCGTAGGTGATGGTGCCGGACTGGATCTCATAGAACCGGTTGATAAGGCTGGTGATAGTGGTCTTTCCGGCGCCGGTGGAGCCTACAAAGGCGATCTTCTGACCGGGCTTGGCAAAGAGGGAAATGTCATGGAGGATGATCTTCCGGTCATCGTAACCAAACACCACATGGTCGAACCGCACATCCCCCCGCAGGGGCACCAGACTGCCGTCCGGCTTTTTTCCACGCCCACGCGCCGGTGTCGTAATCCGCCTCAGTGATGGTGCCGTCCGGGTTTTCCTTCACCCGCTCCAGTGTCACCTTGCCGTCATCTACCTCCGGCTCCGCCTCCATGATCTCAAAGACCCGCTCCGCGCCGGCCACGGCGGAGAGGATGGTGTTCACCTGCTGAGAGATCTGGGTGATGGGCTGGCTCACCTGCTTGGTATACTGCAAAAAGGCGGAGAGCCCGCCCAGATCGCCGGTGCGGATGGCCAGCAGGCCGCCGATGCAGCAGGTGACAGCATAGTTGATGTGGCTCAGGTTTCCCATGGCGGGCATCATAGCCCCGGCGTAGGCCTGCGCCCGGGTGGCGGCGTCCCGATAGGTATCGTTCAATCCGGTAAAGCCTGCCTTGGCCGCTGCCTCGTGGTTAAAGACCTTGATGACCTTCTGGCCCTCGATCATCTCCTCGATGTAGCCGTTCACTGCGCCGATGGCCTTCTGCTGGGCGGCGAAATACCGGCGGCTGCGGCCGCCGATGGTTTTCACCACCAGCAGCATGACCCCCAGCATCACGGCGGTGATGGCCGTCAGGATGGGACTGAGGACGATCATCATCACGACCGTCCCCACAAAAGTCAGGGAGCAGGAAATGAGGCTTGCGAAGCTGTTGTTCAAAGCCTCGGACACCGTTTCGATATCGTTGGTGTACCGGCTCATCAGCTCACCGTGGGTGTGAGTATCGAAGAATTTCAGGGGCAGCTTCTGCATTTTGTTGAACAGGTCCGCCCGGAGCTTTGCCACGGTGTTCTGGGCCACATGGACCATGATCCGCGCATAACCGTAGGAGCACACTGCCCCCACAACATAGACCCCCGCCATGACACAGAGCATTTTGGCAAGGCCGATAAAATCGCCGGGGAGGATATAATCATTGATGAGGGGCTTGATGAGGTAGGAGCCTGCCACGGAGCAGGCGGCGCTGATAAACAGCAAGATCACCACGATCACCAGCAGCGCCTTATACCGCCCCAGATAGCCCATGAGCTTGCTTAGGGTGCCCCGCAGATCCTTGGGCTTTCGGAAGCCGCCCCGGGGACCGCCGGGGCCGTGGCCCGGTCCGCGTTTCGTATTGTTCTCAGCCACCGATGCTCACTCCTTCCTGCTGGGATTCGTAGACCTCACGGTAGATCTCGCAGGTCTTCATCAGTTCCTCGTGGGTGCCTTGGGCCGCCACCGCGCCGTCATCCATCACCAGAATCAGGTCGGCGTCCATGACGGACGTCACCCGCTGGGCCACGATGAGCTTGGTGGTTCCCGGCAGATCCTGCCGGAATGCCTGACGGATCTTCGCATCCGTGGCAGTATCCACAGCGCTGGTGGAATCGTCCAAAATCAGCACCTTCGGTTTTTTTCAAAATAGCACGGGCAATGCACAGCCGCTGCTTTTGTCCGCCGGAGACATTGACGCCCCCTGTCCCAGATCGGTGTCCAGACCGTCAGGCATCCGCTCCAGAAATTCGTCGGCGCAGGCAGCGCGGCAGGCGGCCCAAAGCTGGTCCTCCGTGGCGTTGGGATCGCCCCAGAGCAGATTTTCCCGGATGGTACCAGAGAACAGGGTGTTCTTTTGCAACACCACGCTGACGGACTCCCGCAAATGCTCCATGGTGTAGTCCGCCACCGGCCGTCCGCCTACGGAGACGGTGCCTTCTTGCGCCTCGTACAGCCGGGGGATCAGGCTCATGAGGCTGGTCTTGCCGCTGCCGGTGCCACCCAAAATGCCCACCGTAGCCCCGCTGGGAATGTGGATGTTCACATCCTTCAGCACCCACTCCGGGCTGGTCTCACTGTATTTGAAAAACACATGGTCAAAGTCGATGCTGCCGTCCTTCACGGCGGCGTCCGCCTTGGCGCTGTCGTCGGTGATGGCGGGCCGCTCATCCAAAACCTCCACGATCCGCTTGGCGCAGGCGATGGACCGGGTCATCATCATGAACATCATGGAAACCATCATCAAGGACATCAAAATCTGGGTGATATAGGTGAAGAAGGCGGTCAGGTCGCCCACCGGCAGCGTCCCGGCGTAGACCATTTTGCCGCCGAACCACATGACGGCGATGATGGTGCTGTAAACCACCAGCATCATCACCGGCATATTGATGACCACCATACCGAAGGCCCGCATGGAGCTTTCCTTCAGATCACCGTTGCGCTTGGCGAACTTCTCCTCCTCATAGTCCTCCCGGACGAAGGACTTCACCACCCGGATGCCGGTGAGGTTTTCCTGCACCACCAGGTTCAGGGCGTCCGTCCGCTCCTGGAGGGACCGGAACAGCGGCCCCGCCTTGGTGAGGATCAGAGCGATGACGATCAGCAGCAGCGGGATCACCACCAGAAATACGTTGCTCAGGTCACGGCTCAGCCGGATGGACAGCACCAGCGCCGCCACCAGCATCACCGGGGCCCGCACCAGCAGCCGCATCCCCATCATCAGCGTCATCTGCATATTGTTGACGTCATTGGTCAGCCGGGTCACAAGGGACGCGGTAGAGAACTTCTCGATGTTGGAAAAGGCAAAATCCTGAATGTGCTCATACTCCGCCCGCCGCAGCTCCGCGCCGAAACCCTGTCCGGCAACGGAGGAAGATGCCGCAGCCCCCAGTCCGAAGCACAGGGAGATGACAGCCATCCCCATCATGAGAAGGCCCTTTTTGCAGAATGTAGTTCTGATTCGCCGTTTCAATGCCGATATTCACAATATCCGCCATCACCAGCGGGATCAGCAGCTCAAAAATAGCCTCGGCAGCGCTGCACAGAACGCCCACCGCGATCCATTTGGAATAGGGCCTTGCGTATGGCCCGAGTTTTTTCAGCATGTGGTTCGGTCCTCCTCTAAATTCTCGATAACGCGGTACAGAAGCAGCCGCAGCGCTTCAGTCTCCTCCAGCCGTAGCCCCTTGACCATGACCGCTTCCGCCTCCTGAAAGGCAGCCTGCACCAGACTGTTCAGTTCCCGGCCCTTCTCCGTGGCCGTGACCTGCTTCTGCCGCTGGTCATTTTCATCCGCCGTGCGGCGGATCAGGCCCTTTTCCTCCATCCGGTCCAGAATACCGTTGGCAGTGGAGGGCCGCACCCGCAGGTGTTCCACCACATCCCGCTGGGGGGCGGTGTAGCCGTGACTGCTGAGATACAGCAGCGTATGGGTCTGGGAGGGAGTCATGTCATACCGGGATAACCGGGCATCCATCCGTTCCCGTGCCAGATGCGCCGCGTGGCCTAACAAAGGCCCCAAAAAATCCGGTCCGCAGGCTGGTTTCATATCGGTATCAGCTCTTTTACATTTAGTGTCCTAATTTTTAGTATGCTAAATATTATCATACGTTAAAACATTCGTCAACCCAATATTTCACCTGTATTTTTGAACATTTTATGAACAGATTTATTCGTTTTGTTATTCTGTGAACAATTTATGAAGAATCGGCATCACCTGTTGACTTTTCCGTTTTCACACCGTATGATAAAGCCATAGAAGCAATCCCAACCAATCTTATTTTCCCTCTCTTTTCTCTATCTTACACGGAGAGACGGACGGCGTGAGCCGTCCGTCTTTCTACATATTCTCCCATAAAAAACAACTGCCTGTACCGGTTCTCGAAACCCGGTACAGGCAGTTGTTTTTTATTGATCCAACGGTCTCAGCTCCGTGCGTTCACGGCTGCTCTGGTTCCGACGGCGCAGGGGCAGGACCGGCTTCTTCTGGTTCCGTCTGCGCGGACGCAGGTTTCTTCGGTGCTTCCCCCGCTACGCTGTGCGTCCGGAGATAGTCCAGCCAAAGCCGGCAGCCTGCCCGATTCAGATGAACGCCATCGAAGCTCAACTCCTCCGGCAGACAGCCGTCCTCTCCGGTGAGGGCCTCCGCCACATCTACATAGGCGCAGCCGTTTTCCTCTGCCAACTCCCGCCACACCTGATTGTAGGCCAGAATCCGTTGGTTATTGACATAGGAGCCTTTGGCGTCCTGCTCTGTTGAGACCGGCAGCAGAGACTGGATCACCAGTTCCGCGTCGGGATGGTCCGCCTTCAGTCGGCGAATCAGGTTTTCCGCATGGCCCCGGAAGATGTCCGTCCCCTTCCAGCCCAGTTCGTTGACGCCCAGCATCAGGTAGATCTTTCCGCAGTCTGCGGCGGCCACGGCCTCTGCCAGAGAGACCTTTTTCCCATTTTCGCCCTTCCAGTTTTCCAGTTCCGTAGCGGAGGCCACTGTTTCTCCGGTAACGCAGAAATACGTGCCCCGGTTCAATCCGCTGTAAAGCCGGAAGCCATCAGTCCGGGAGTCCCCCACAAAAGCCACATCGTCAAAATAGCTGTCATCCACCGGCGCCGATTCCGCCACCGGCCCCCAGGGTTTCTCCGGGACAGGGTCTTCCTCCACTGGTTCTTCCGGCAATTCCGGTAATTCCGGTTCCGCGGGGATCACCGTTACGGACGGCTCCTCCTGTGCCGGCTCCTCCGGTGGGACCGCCGCCGTCTGATGGGAATGCACCGCCAGCAGGCCAGCAGCCGCCAACAGCAGCACCGCAGCCAGCATCCAGCCATGCGGATTTTTCCTCATACGCTTACCTGTCACGGACACATTCCCCCCTTTCCTTCAGCGCTTGACATTATGTAAACGCAGTGTATCTCCTATTAGACACTTTTTACCGAAAAAAGTCGATACAATTTGGAAAAAATTCAATAACAATTTGGTGACAAATTTTTCACAATAAAGACATCAGCCCGGAAGCGGGACCGCCGTCCTGCCTCCGGGCCAATGGGTATTCTTCTATTCAGTCCCGCAGAGAGGGCGGATACACGCCGGACTCGTGAAGCTGCCGCAGGTCCTCCGCCACACGGGCCCGGTCCTCACGGTAGGTCATGCCGAACCAGCGGTCCTTGGAATGGAGCACGGAAACGGTCATGCGTCCCGCCTTCAACTCCTCGCCCACCATCAGCGGCAGCAGGCACTCTGCCTTCATCGCGTCATCAGGCAGCCCCCGGAGGAAGTTCTCAAAATAGGTCCGCAGCGCCGGGAAGATCGAGGGCATGAAGCCCCAGAAGTTCATGGAGACCACCGTATCCGGGGCCAGGTCCGTGTCGGTGTCCAGATCCGTCAGGTGTCCGTCGGGATAAAGCTGGACCTTCAGCGCCTCCTGAATGGTATCCAGTTTTCCGTCCTTGACCTTGCAGACGCCCCGGGACACGGTGCCGTGGAGACTGGCAGTGTTTTTCAGCAGATAGCCCACCATGGTTCCCTTGCCCTCGTCAGGCAGCTTGACCAATTCCTCATAAATCGTCCGGTAGGCGTCCACCCCGTAATAGTCATCGGCGTTGATGACGCAGAAGGGACCATCCACTGCGGATTCCGCGCACAGCAGGGCGTGGACCGTGCCGAAGGGCTTGGTGCGTCCCTCAGGAATGTGATAGAAGTCCGGTACGGAGGTATAGTCCTGATAGACGTAGGCCACCTGCACCGGCTGGCCCTTCGCCGTCTTTTTCTCCTTGAGATAGCCCACCAGCTCGTCCATCATCTCCCGCATTTCCGGCTTGATGATGAACACCACCTTGTCAAAGCCAGCCCGCAGGGCATCGTAAATGGAATACTCCATCAGAATTTCGCCGTTGGGGCCGATGCCGTCCACTTGCTTGCTGCCGCCATACCGGGAACCGAGGCCTGCCGCCATGATCACCAAAGAAACAGCCATATTGCTTCTCCTTTATTTCTCTTGTCTATTCGATATTTGGCCCGGCGGCACTGCCGCCGTTCTATATTCCCCTCTACCATACCTTATTTTTTGAATTTTTGCAACGGTCTTGACAGGTTTGTTTTTCCGGTTATAATATGAAAACGATAATCATTTTCATATTGGAGGCAAGGATGGCTTATCAAACCAAACAGCAGCAGGCGGTACTGCGCTGTTTACAGCTGCGGGCGGAGGAATGTCTCTCCGCTGCCGATCTTTCTGAGGAACTGCGGCACGGCGGTCTCACCGTAGGGCTGGCAACCGTTTACCGCCAGTTGGACAAGCTGACCCAGCAAGGGTTGGTCCATAAGGTCACCACGGAGGAGGGGGCGCTCTACCAATACTGTCCCCAGGCCGGACATCCCCACGACTGCTTTCTGCTGCGGTGTGAGGGCTGTGGGCGGATGGTCCATCTGGACTGCCGGCACTTGGAGGAGGTCTGCCGTCATCTGTCCTCCGAACACCACTTTCGCATTGACCCCCGCCGCACCGTGCTGACCGGGCTCTGCGACCACTGTCAGGAGGCAAAGCATGAAGGATAACGAACTGATCGTCTGCCGAGACGTTTCCCTCGGCTATGAGGGAAAATCGGTGCTTACCGATCTGAACCTTACGATTGCAAAGGGAGACTATCTCTGCGTGGTGGGAGATAACGGCTCCGGCAAGTCCACCCTCATACGGGGACTTCTGGGTCTGATCCAGCCCCAGGGCGGCACCATCGAGCACGCCCCGGCACTGAAGCACGGAGCCATCGGCTACCTTCCCCCAGCAGACCCGGGCCCAGCGGGATTTCCCCGCCACCGTGCTGGAGGTGGTGCTCTCCGGCTGCCTGAACCGTCAGGGGCTGCACTTTTTCTACACTCCGGCCCAGCGGTCCGAGGCCATGATGAACCTGGGCAAGCTGGGGATTCTGGAGCTGAAGGACGCCTGCTACCGGGATCTCTCCGGCGGACAGCAGCAGCGGGTGCTATTGGCCCGCGCCCCTGTGCGCCGCCAGCCAGCTTTTGATTTTGGATGAGCCCATCACCGGTCTGGACCCCGCCGCCGCCCAGGACCTCTACAAAACGCTGGCCTACCTGAACCAGAAGGAGGGCATGGCCATCGTGATGGTGACCCACGATTTGAAGGCAGCGCTGAAAAGCGCCCGCACAGTACTGCACATCGGACGAAAGGGCCTCTTTACCGGCACGGCATCCGACTATCTGGCGAGTCCCCAGGGCCGCCGCTTCCGGGAGGAACTGGAATCATGAATATTTTGCAGATGTTTTCTTACCCCTTTATGCAAAGGGCTTTGATCGCCGGTGTGCTGGTGAGCCTGTGCGCCGCCCTGTTAGGCGTTCCGCTGGTTTTGAAGCGCTATTCCATGATCGGCGACGGTCTGAGCCACGTCTCCTTCGGCGCGCTGGCCATCGCCGTGGCGCTGGGGGGTAACGCCGTTGTATTTTTCCATTCCTGTGGTCATTTTAGCGGCATTTTTCCTGCTTCGGATGGCCAGCCATCCCCACTGGAACAGCGACGCCGCCATTGCCGCCGTCAGCGCCTCGGCCCTGGCCATCGGCATTCTGGTGATCTCCCGGACCACCGGCATGACCACCGATGTGGACAACTATATGTTCGGCAGCGTCCTTGCCATGACAAAGGGAGACGTGGCCCTGTCCGTGATCCTGTCGGTAACGGTGCTGGCGCTGTACCTGCTTTTTTACCATCAGATCTTCGCCGTCACCTTTGACGAGAGCTTCTCCCGGGCCACCGGGTTGAAGGTGGACACCTGCAACACCCTGCTGGCCATCCTCACGGCCCTGACCATCGTGCTGGGGATGCGGATGATGGGCGCTATGCTCATCTCCTCGCTGGTGATCTTCCCGGCTCTGACCGCCATGCGGCTGTTCAAGAGCTTCCGTGGCGTGATCCTCTGCGCCGCCGTGACCTCCGTGGTGTGCTTCTGCGTGGGACTCACCATCTCCTTTGGCTTTTCTACCCCGGTGGGGGCAACGGTGGTGGCGGCGGACCTGACGGTTTTTCTGGCTGGCTGCCTGCTGGCTGCTCTCCGGCGGAAATGACAGTTCACTCCCCTTACCGGAGAACAGCCAAGCGGCTCCCGGTTTTAAAAAATCGAAAACTGATCCGGCGGGGCGAAGCAGCAGTTTCGCCCCGTCGGCTTTTTCCTGCTAAAAATCTGCGAAAAAATACCGTTTCTTTCTCTGTTTCTCACATTGACTTCCCCGGCCGCCGCGCATAAACTGAGGATTGCTTTTTACCGAGGTGATCGTTATGAATCTGATTGTAGAATTTTGTATTGTATTTCTCATCTGTATGGCAGGTGAATGGATCGCGGTGCTGCTGCCCTTTACACTGCCCGCCAGTGTCATCAGCCTGATCCTGCTGTTGATCTTGCTGCTCAGCGGCGGGGTCAAGGAGCGGACGATCCAGGGGACCTCCCACTTTCTCATCGACAATATGGGGCTGTTTTTCATTCCCTCCGTGGTGGGAACTCTGGAATATCTGGACGTGCTGAAGCTGCAGTTTGTCCCCTTTCTGGTGGTCTCCCTTGTCAGCACACCGCTGGTGTACGCGGCAACAGCCTGGAGCGTCCGGCTGCTGATGAAGCTGTTTCATGCAAAGGAGGCGTCCCATGATTGATACGCTGACTTCCACGCCCTTTTTCGGTCTCGGCGTGACGCTGCTCTGCTGGTATCTGGCCGTCCGGTTCCAGAAGCGGACGGGGCTTCTGATCTGCAATCCGGTGCTGGTGGCCAGTCTGCTGGTCATCGGGATCATGCTGCTGTTCCACATCCCTCTGACAACTACAACGCCGGCGGCAGCATTATCAAACTGCTGCTGGCTCCCGCCACCGCCGTTCTGGCTCTGAACATCTACCAGCAGCGGGCCATTCTGAAGCGGAACTTCTGGCCGGTGGTGCTGGGCTGCTTTGTGGGTAGTCTCGTGAGCATGCTATTGGTACAGGTGCTCTGCCGCCTGTTTCAAGCGGAGGCCTCCCTGCTGAATTCTCTGCTGCCCAAAAGTGTCACAACGGCCATCGCCGTCAGCATTGCGGAGAGCAGCGGCGGTCTTCCGGCTCTGACTGCGGCGTCGGTCATTATCACCGGGATCGAGGGCGCTATGCTGGCCCCGCTGTTTGCCAAGGTATTCCATGTCACCGATCCGGTGGTGGAGGGCGTGGCCATCGGCGCGTGCAGCCATGCGGTAGGCACCAGCAAGGCTCTGGAGATCGGCCCACTTCAGGGCGCTATGAGCTCCATCGCCCTGTGTGTCTGCGGCATCATCACCTCCATTCTGGCTATGTTCTTTTTCCGCGTGAAACAGGGCGGAACTTCTAAAAAGAAGTTCCGCCCTGTTTTTTTTGCTTTCGTGCGGAACCAAACCGCTCTTTTTCCCGTCTATACAGGTAGAATGGGGTCAACCCCTCGGTTTATTGAACAGAAAGGAGCTCTTCTTTATGAAACGGTTTTTCGCAGCGCTTCTGACGCTGACCTGCATGCTGAGCCTGTCGGCCTGTCGGGAGGAACAGGCCGCCGCCAAGCCGGTGATCTACCTCTATCCGGAGGAGGAAACCGCCGTCACGGTAAAGCTGGACTACGCCGGAGCATTGACCTGCACCTATCCCGCCTACGGCAACGGCTGGGCAGTGACTGCCTGCCCGGATGGGACTCTGACAGACGATGCCGGGCAGACTTACAGCTATCTCTACTGGGAGGGCACGGATACCATTGCGTATGACTTCTCCCAAGGCTTCTGCGTGGCAGGAACCGACACCGCTGCCTTTTTGGAGGATGCGCTGGCCCAGCTGGGCCTCACCCGGCGAGAGGCCAACGAGTTCATCGTCTACTGGCTGCCCCAGATGCAGGAGAATCCCTATAATCTCATCGCCTTCCAGTCGGACCGCTATACGCAGGCGGCAAAGCTGACCATCGACCCGGCCCCGGACACCCTGCTGCGGGTATTCATGGCCTGGAAGCCCTTGGACAAGTTCATGGAGATCCCCGCCCAGAGCCTTACCGCTCCGGAGCGCACCGGCTTCACGGCGGTGGAGTGGGGCGGCTGCCGGGTGCGTTGACTGTTTTTCGGCGGTTCCGGGGTTTTTTCTCCGGAACTGGCCGAAAATTGTAAAAAATCAGCGTGATTTTTTCAAAAAAGTCCGGAAACGCCCTTGCAATTTATTATAAAGTGTGCTATCTTAATACATATTAAAGGAGTGTAAGTTGTGAGTGGACCGCAAGGTCCGCTCTTTTTTGTGGCATCCGCACTCCGCCGCAAATGAAAAACCGAAAGGAGAATCCCATGGAAAAGGTCACCGATCTCACCGCCCGTCTGGCGGCACCCATCGTGGAAGAGCAGGGCTGCTCCCTGTGGGACGTGGAATATGTGAAGGAGGCCGGCACCTGGTACCTCCGGGTCCTCATTGACAAGGAGGGCGGCGTGGATATTCTGGACTGTGAGAATATCTCCCGTGCCCTCAGCGATCTGCTGGACGAGGCCGACCCCATCGAAGGCAGCTATACCTTAGAGGTAGGCTCCGCCGGCGCCGAGCGGGTGCTGAAGCGTCCCGCCGACTTCCAGCGGTATCTGAACAGCCCCGTGCTGGTGAAGCTCTACAAGCCGGTGGACGGCCGCAAGGAATTCCCCGGCACCCTGACCGCCTACAACGAGGCCGACGGTTCTCTCACCGTGGACCTCAACGGCACTGCCTATACCTTCGGCAAGAAGGATGTGGCCCTGTGCCGCCTGCGGGTGGAATTTTAATCTGTTATCCCTGTCTCAAAAAAAAGACGTATAAAGTAAAAAAGGAGAATCGCAATGAAAGGCAAGAAAAAGGTGAAGGAACCCGCGGGTATGAACATCCCGGAGATCTTCGCAGCTCTGGCTATGCTGGAAAAGGAACGGGGCATCCCCCAGACCTTCATGATGGATAAGATCATCCAGGCTGTCACCACCGCCTACAAGCGGGACCACAAGGACGTGGAAAACGTCATTGTGGACGTGGATGAGGAACATCAGCGGCTGAAGATGTACGTGCAGAAGAACGTGGTGGCGGAGGAGGACTATGTGGACCCCTTCAACGAGATCCCCGTTGAGGAGGCCAAGACCATTTCCGCCAGATACGAGATCGGCGACGTGGTGAACATCCCTGTGGACAACACGGAGTTTGGCCGCATCGCTGCCGGCAACGGCAAGCAGGTCATTATCCAGGGCCTCCGTGAAGCGGAGCGCGGCATGGTGTATGACGAGTTCAACTCCAAGCAGCACGAGATCCTCACCGGCGTGGTGACCCGGATCGACCCCCGCACCAACGCCGTGTCCCTGCGGATCGGCACCGGCACGGAGTCCACTGAGGCCCTGCTGCTCTCCGGCGAGCAGGTCCCCGGCGAGGAACTGGTGGAGGGCCAGCACGTGAAGGTGTATGTGGTGGACGTCCGCCGCTCCACCCGCGGCCCTCAGATCCTCATTTCCCGGACCCATCCCGGCCTGGTCAAGCGCCTGTTCGAGCTGGAAGTCCCCGAGATCTACGACGGCACCGTGGAGGTGAAGTCCATCGCCCGGGAAGCCGGCAGCCGCACCAAGATGGCCGTCTGGTCTGCTGACGAGAACGTGGACCCCATCGGTGCCTGCGTGGGTCCCAAGGGCCAGCGTGTCGCCGCCATCGTGGACGAACTGCGGGGCGAGAAGATCGACATTATCAAGTGGAGCGAGGACCCCGCCCAGTTCATCGCCGCTGCTCTGGCGCCCTCCGACGTGGTGGACGTCATGATGGCGGAAGAGGGCAAGGCCTGCCGCGTCATCGTGCCTGACGATCAGCTGTCTCTGGCCATCGGCAAGGAGGGCCAGAACGCTCGCCTGGCCGCCCGTCTCACCGGCTATAAGATCGATATCAAGCCGGAGAGCTATCAGGGTGAGGACGATAAGGAGATCGTGGACGAGGAACCCGTCCAGTGACACAGTTGAGTTTCTTTCTCTGCGGCGTGGCTGCGGGTATCGCAGTGCTGTACCTGCGGCGCAGCAGAAGAAACAGAAGGAGATAAAGCCCGGCGCGGTCCGCCGCGCCATGTGTAAGGGAGGGCTGTCTGAATGCAGAAAGTGAAAAAGATCCCCCAGCGGCAATGTGTGGGCTGCCGGGAGATGAAGGATAAAAAAAGCCTGCTGCGGGTGGTCAAATCCCCGGAGGGCGTTGTGAGTCTGGATTTTGTGGGCAAAAAGCCCGGTCGTGGCGCCTATGTGTGCCACGATGTGGAATGTCTGAAAAAAGCCCGGAAATCCAGAGCGCTGGAACGTGCTTTCAGCACAGCCATCCCCCCGGAGGTCTATGACGCCATGGAAGCGGAATTGGAGGGACACAATGAACAGGAATGAACAGTTTCTCTCCCTCATTGGCCTGTGCCTCCGGGGCCGGAATCTGGAAGTAGGCGAAGAACCGGTGGAAGCTGTGGCCCGGGCCAGAGACGCACGGGTGCTCCTGCTGGCGTCTGATGCGGCGGACAATACCGCCCGCCGGGTGCAGCACTTTGCGGAAGCCGGTCAGTGTGTGTGGCTGCGGATTCCCTTTACCAAGCAGGAACTGGGGCAGGCCACCGGCCGTGGCTCCGCCGCCGTGGCCGCGATTACAGACATCGGCCTTGCAGTCGCCGTGGTCCGCCGTCTGGCGGAAATGGACCCGGAAAAATATGACGAAGATCTTGCCAAGCTGGAACTAAAGGCCAAGCGTGCCGCAGAGCGGAAAAGTGAAGCCGTCCAGCACGAAAAGAACCTGCGCCGGGGCATCAAGCGTCCCAAAAACAGGAAGTGCCCGATGAGAAAGGGGCCGGACCCGCAGGCGTCTCCGGTAAGCCGTCCGGCGAGAAGCAGCGCCGCAGCGCAGGAGTGTCCGACAAGCGCGCAGAAAAGGCCGGTCCCCGCAGAACCGCCGAAAACGGCGGAGCGGCAAAATCCTTTGCCAAGGATGACCGCACCGGCAGGCCCTTCCGCAAGAGCGGGTCCCGCCCTTCCAAAAGCAACCGCCCCAAACCCAAGGGGAGGCCGAATCCATACGCCCACAGCCGCCCGGTGAAAAAGGGAAAAGGCTCCTTCCGCAAGAAGGAAAGCTGATACGCTGTCGGTGTTTTCATAGATGAACGAGCCCAGCCCCCGGGTTGGAGAGTGTAAGAGGTGTTTTGATTGGCTATTGAAAAATATAGAGTAAGAGATGTGGCGCGGGACTTCGGTATGCCCGCCAAGGTCATCACAGAAATTCTGGATAAGTATGCCACTGCGCCCAAGAGCAACATGCAGGCGCTGGAGGACCATGAGCTGTCCATCGTATTTGAGCATCTGACCCAGAACAACCAGATTTCCAATATCGCTGCCATTTATGCTGACGAGCCTAAGAAGCCGGAAGCCCCCCAGGCGGAAGCGCCTAAGACCGAGGTTCCCAAGGCTCAGCCTGCCGCGGCACAGCAGACCGCAAAGCCGGCACAGCAGCCCCAACAGCGTCCTGCCCAGCAGGGACAGCAGAAGCCCGCACAGGCCCAGCCTCAGCAGAAGCCGGTCCAGCAGGTCCAGCGGCCCGCGCAGCAGCAGGCAGTCCCCCAGCAGAAGTCTAACAAGTCCACAGCCACCGCTCAGCCCACCACCCGTGTGCCTGAGAAAAGCTGGTGAATACCCGCAAGGGCGGCGACGTGAACCTGGCCAAGTATGACCAGCGTCTGGAAGAGCTGGGCGGTCAGCGGGGCGAGCGTATGGCCCAAAAGGGCGGCAAGGAGAAGTTCCGCAACAACAAGGGCCGTCAGGGCGGTCAGGTCTTTTCAACAAGCGCCGTCAGGACGAGGCCGAGAAGATGCGCAAGCTGCAGCTCGAAATCGCTAAGAAGGCCCCCGTCAAGGTCCAGATCCCCGATGAGATCAGTGTGGGTGAGCTGGCCAGCCGCATGAAGAAGACCGGCGCAGAGGTAGTCAAGTGCCTGATGAAAAACGGCGTCATGGCCTCTCTGAGCCAGATGATCGACTTCGATACCGCCTCCTTCGTGGCCGAGGAGCTTGGCTGCAAGGTGGAAAAGGAAGTGGTTGTCACCATCGAGGAGAAGCTCATTGACACCACTGAGGACCGTCCCGAGGATCTGGTCCCCCGTGCTCCCGTGGTGGTGGTCATGGGCCACGTTGACCACGGCAAGACCTCCCTGCTGGATACCATCCGGAACACCTCCGTGGCTTCCGGCGAGGCCGGCGGCATCACCCAGCACATCGGCGCGTATCAGGCGCAGATCAACGGCAAGCCCATCACCTTCCTGGATACTCCGGGCCATGAGGCTTTCACCTCCATGCGTGCCCGCGGCGCCATGGTGACGGACATCGCCATTTTGATGGTGGCTGCGGATGACGGCATCATGCCCCAGACCGTGGAATCCATCAACCACGCCAAGGCCGCCAATATCCCCATTATCGTGGCCGTCAATAAGATCGATAAGGAAAATGCCAACCCCGACCGGGTCATGCAGCAGCTGACGGAATACGGTCTGGTGCCCGAGGAGTGGGGCGGCGAGACCATCGTGTGCAAGATCTCCGCCAAGAAGCACATCGGCATCGACAACCTGCTGGAAAACCTGGTGCTGCTGGCCGAGGTCCAGGAACTGAAGGCCAACCCCAACCGGGCCGGTCAGGGCACCGTTATCGAGGCCCGTCTGGACAAGGGCCGGGGTCCTGTGGCCACGCTGCTGGTGCAGAACGGCACTTTGAAGCAGGGCGACATCATCATCGCCGGCACCTCCGTGGGCCGTGTCCGCACCATGCTGGATTACCGGGGCAACCGTCTCACCGAGGCCGGTCCCTCCGTCCCCGTGGAGATTGCGGGCCTGTCCGAGGCTCCCGTGGCCGGTGCGCCCTTCTTCGCCGTGGCTGACGAGCGTATGGCCCGCGAGCTGGTGGAGCAGCGCAAGGCAGAGGAGCGCGCTAAGGCCGCCGCACCCGTGCAGAAGGTCTCTCTGGAGAACCTGTTCGACCAGATCAAGTCCGGCGAGCGCAAGGAGCTGGCTCTGATCGTCAAGGCTGATGTTCAGGGCAGCGTGGAGGCTGTGAAGGCCTCTCTGGAGAAGCTCTCCAACGAAGAGGTCAACGTCCGGGTCATCCACGGCGCTGTGGGTGCGATCAACGAGTCCGATGTGACGCTGGCCGCCGCGTCCAACGCTATCATCGTGGGCTTCAACGTCCGGCCGGATTCCGCTGCCCGTGAAAGCGCCGCCCGTCAGAACGTGGATATGCGGATGTACCGCGTGATCTATGACGCCATCGACGAGATCGAAACTGCTATGAAGGGTATGCTGGCTCCCAAGTACCGGGAAGTGGTCCTTGGCCACGCCGAGGTCCGGGAGACCTACAAGGTCTCCTCCGTGGGTACCGTGGCCGGCTGCTACGTGCAGGACGGCTGCCTGCGCCGGGATTGCTCCGTCCGGGTGGTCCGGGACGGCATCGTGGTCCACGAGGGCGTTCTCGGCTCCCTGCAGCGGTTCAAGGACTCCGTCAAGGAGGTCGCGCAGAACTTTGAGTGCGGCCTGACCGTGGAGAAGTTCAACGACATCAAGCTGGGCGACATCATCGAGGGCTACACCATGGAGGAGATCCCCCGCTAAACCCTCTCAAAAAATCTGTTTCAACTGACCCCGGGCGGCGGCATAGCCGCCGCCCGGTTTTCATCTCCCACTATCAGAAAGGAGAATTTTTATGGCATCTAACCGTATCGGACGCATCAATGAGGAGATCCAGCGGGAGCTGGCAGACCAGCTTCGCCGTCTGAAGGATCCCCGCGTCTCTCAGGTAGGCATGGTCTCCATCACCCGTGTGGACACCACCGGAGATCTGCGCTATTCCAAAATTTATGTCAGTGTTCTGGATAAGAATCAGGAAAAGGATGTGCTGAAGGGACTGAAGTCCGCTTCCGGCTTCCTGCGCCGGGAGCTGGGCCACGCCTTGCAGCTTCGCTACACCCCGGAGCTTCAGTTCATCGCTGACGATTCCATCGCCTATGGTGCACACATTCTGGAGGTCCTCCGGGATCCGGAGAAGGTAAAGCCGGTAAACCCCGACAATGACGCCGTTTTGCCGGGGGAGGAATAAGGGATGCTGACCGTTTCCGAGGCCGCCGCGCTGCTGCGCTCCTTTGACCGCATCCTGATCCTGACCCATATCCGGCCCGACGGTGATACCGTTGGCTGTGCTGCGGGGCTGTGCGCCGCCCTGCGGACCCTGGGCAAGACCGCGTACCTTCTGCCCAATCCCGGCCTGACGGACACCACGACCCCCTATTTCGCCCCCTACGCCGCTCCGGCGGACTTCGTGCCGGAAAAAGTGGTATCCGCGGACATCGCCACGGTGGGACTGTTCCCCGACAATGCCAAGTCTTACGCGGATAAGGTGGATCTGGCAATCGACCACCACCCCTCCTTTGAGGGCTTCGGCAAGGCCAACATCGTCCGTCCGGAGGCCGCCGCCTGTGGCGAACTGATCTTGGACATCGTCCGGGAACTGACGGCCCTGACGCCGGAGATCGCTTTGCCGCTGTATGTGGCCATCTCCACCGACACCGGCGGCTTCATCTACTCCAACGTCACCGCCGCCACCCACCGGGCCGCGGCGGAGCTGATGGACACCGGCATCGACTACCGCGCCGTCAACAAGCTGTTCTTCCAGACGAAATCCCGCGTGCGGATGCAGCTGGAGGCCGCCATGCTGGCGGAGGCAAAATTTTATGACAGCAACCGGACGGCGGTGCTGTCCGTCCCCGGTCGCTGCTGGAAAAATTCCACGCCACGGAGAGCGATGCGGAGGACCTCTCCGCTTTAGGCCCCAGATCCAGGGGGTGGACTGCGCTGTGACCATGCGGGAGCTGGGAGACGGCGTTTGGAAGTTCTCTCTCCGTACTGGCGAGCGGGTCAACGCTACGGAGGTCTGCCGTCTGTTGGGTGGCGGCGGCCATGCCCGCGCCGCCGGAGCCACGCTGGAGGGCGTTACCCAGGCGGAGGCAGAAGGAAAAATGCTGGACGCCATCGCCCGGATCGTCCCGGATTTCAAGAAATGAGGAACCGCCTATGGCCAGCGGCATTGTAATAATCGATAAACCCTCCGGCTGGACCAGCATGGATGTCTGCGCCAAGATCCGGGGGATTCTGAAGGAAAAGCGGGTGGGGCACGGCGGCACACTGGATCCTATGGCCACCGGCGTTCTGCCTGTGTTTGTGGGACAGGCTACCCGTGCCGTAGAATTCGCGGAAAACGGCGAAAAAGAGTATATCGCCGGTCTGCGGCTGGGGCTGGTCACCAACACCCAGGATACGTCCGGGGAAACGCTGGAGACCCATCCCGTCACTGTGGACCGGGCGGCGCTGGAAGCCCTTCTCCCTCAATTCACCGGCCCTATCGCGCAGATCCCGCCCATGTATTCCGCCATCAAGATCAACGGCCAAAAGCTCTATGATCTGGCCCGAAAGGGCAGGGAGGTAGAGCGGAAGCCCCGCAATATCACCATTTTTGAGTTAGAGCTGTTGGAGCAGGTCAGTGAGACGGACTATCTGCTCCGCTGCCGCTGTTCCAAGGGAACATATCTGCGGACGCTGTGCCACGATATCGGGCAAGCGCTGGGCTGCGGCGGCACCATGTTCAGCCTCCGCCGCACCATGGCCGCCGGGTACACACTGGCGGAGGCAGTCTCCCTTGAGGACGTACAGGCCCAAGGAGAAGCTCTGCTGCGGCCTGTGGAATCCATGTTCACGGCCTATCCTCTTTATACCCTGCCCTCTCCAGGCAAGGAAACCCGGGTCCGCAACGGCAACCCCATTACGGTGCCGGAGCTGGCGGACGGCGCCTATCGGGTCCATGGCAAAAACGGTGAATTTCTCTGTCTTTCTTGTGCCGAAAACGGCACACTGACATCTATCAAGAACTTTTTTGGAGCATAAAACCATGTCCATTCAACCAAAAGTCATTGCTCTGGGCTTTTTCGACGGGGTCCATCTGGGCCACGGCGCCTTGCTGCGCCGCACCGTGGAGGAATCCAGGCGCCGGGGCGTCCGCTCTGCGGTGTTCACCTGGGCGCAGCCGCCGAAGGAGGTAGTCACCGGCGTACCGGTGCCCCTCATCAACTCCCCGGAGGACCGGGCCTGGCTGGCCAAAAGTCTCTACGGCATCGATGAGGTCATCATGGTTCCCTTTAACAAGGAGATGATGACTACCTCCTGGGAGGATTTCATAACGGAAATTCTCATCAAGCGGTATCACGCCGTCCATCTGGTGGCCGGTCATGACCACCGCTTCGGCCACAAGAACCAAGGCACTCCGGAGCTGCTGAAAAGCAAGTGCGCCGAGCTGGGTCTTGGCTGCGACATTATCCCGGAGGTCACGGTCGGCGGCATCACCGTCAGCTCCACCTACATCCGCCGTCTGGTAAGCCTTGGACAGGTGGAGCGGGCCATGGAGTATCTGGGCCATCCCCATATCCTGACCCAGACGGTGCGGCACGGCCGCCGCATCGGCCACACCATCGGCATCCCCACGGTGAATCTGGTGCCGCCCCCTCATGTACTGGTGCCGGGAGACGGCGTTTATATCGCCCGTGTCTGCCTTATGGACGGCAGCAGCTATGCCGCCGTTACCAACGTGGGCACCCGGCCCACCGTCAACAACGGCAGCGACCTGACGGTGGAATCCTGGATGCTGGATTTTGACGGGGATCTCTACGGCCAGTCCATCCGGGTGGAATTCTACAAGCGGCTCCGGGACGAGATCCGCTTCGACTCTCTGGACGCTCTGAAAGCGGAGATCTGTCGGAACGCCGATGATGCCCGGGCCTATTTCGCAAGCAAAGCTTGATTTGCTTATCATTTCAGCAGCACATATGAAAAAATCCGCTTTGACATCATGTCAAAGCGGATTCTTTTTGTATACAGGCTTTACCGAACTGCCAGCCGTCCCCGCAGAGCAGGGATCCGGGGCATGACCTCCAGCAGGAGCAGTCCCAGTACACAGCAGGCGATGGCCTCGCCGATGCCCACCGTCAGGGCATTGTAGGCGAACAGGGCGGGGAACTGGGCGGAGAAGCCGCCCTCATACCACGCGATCATTGCGCCGATGATGACGGCGTTGCAGATCACCGGCGGCAGGGTCGCCAAAAATTTGTTGGGCATCTTCGCCGTCCACAGCGCTGCCAGCAGCGTGGCCATGGAGCCGAAAATGATATCCAGCGGGCCGACGGTACTCATCAAATTTGTCACCAGACACCCCACAAACAGGCCGGGGACCGCCTCCGGCAGGAAAAAGGGCAGCACCGTCAGTGCTTCAGAAAAGCGGCACTGGATGGGGCCATAGGTCAGGCCGAAAATTGAGGACAGCAGGGACATCACCGTGTAAAGTGCGGCGATGATGGCAGCAGTAGCGATCTGCCGGGTAGACCATTTGGACATAAAAAAACCTCCATTTTTTTGTTTAGAGAACGGCGGGCCTATGTTGGCTTGCCGAACGAACGCCCGGTCAAAGGCGCTTGGACAGGGAGATGGCACCTGTCGAAAAGGCAGTATAGCATAATTCAAACAAAAAAGCAATGCCAAAAGGCATTGCTTTTTCTGCATTTCCGTTTACGCGGTTTATTCGTCGAGCATTTCCAGCCAGATCTGGTCTCTGTCGGTGTCCTCTGTTTTCAGTGTCACACCCCGGTCGGCCAGCTTCGCCGCCAAGTCCTCAAACTCCTGCCGGGTCAGCAGATACCGGCACACGCCCGGCTTTACCTCGGTGGGTTCCCGGTCATCCAGCAGCTCGCCCAGATCCGATTTGCTGACCGTCACCGTGGGGAGATCTTCCAGATTGGAGGAACCGTCGGTCATAGCTGCCGTGCTGTCATTCTCCATAGTGGTCTGATCCGGCGGCAGAGCGCAGGCATAATACACATCCGTCTTTTTGCTTTCCGTGTTCGTATCGGCAAAGCTGTCCGAGCCGTTGTCCCCGCCAGCGGTGGTCAGGCACCGTTCCTCGGGAGCGCTTTCCGCTGCGGCGGCCTCCATCGGGGCCGTATCACAGGCAGCGGAGGTATTGCTGCTGCCGCTGACACCGCCCAATGTGCCGTGCTGCACCAGCACAATGACCGCCAGACAGGCAGCGGCTACCGCCAGCTTGCCCCAGGGCTGCCTTTTGGGCCGGGACTGGGGCGCTTTTGCCACGGAGCGCATCACGTTTTCTGTAAAGTCTGCCGGAAGGGGCAGGTCATCCTCGGTGGGGAAGGACGCCCGGATCGCCAGCGCGTCATCCACATAGGCCCGGCACTCCGGGCACTCGTCCAGATGGGACTGGACGGAAATCATTTCTTCACTGGTCAGCTCGCCGTCCACAAAGGCATCCAGCAGGGCGGTGTTTTCATGGATATTCATTTCACAGCCCCTTTCTGTTTTGTTAGACGCAGCGGACGATAAAAAGTTCCCCTGTTTCAGCAAAAATTCCCGTAATTGCCGCCGTCCCCTGTTGATCCGGGATTTTACCGTCCCCAGATCCAGCGATAAAACGTCGGCGATCTCATCGTAGCTTAGCTGCTGGATCTCCCGCAGGATCAGCACCTCCCGGTGCTCCGGGGACAGCGTTTGCAGTCCCGCCTCGATCTGCCGGCGCAGCTCCTGCTGCTCCACCGCCTTCTCCGGCGTGGGGGTGGGGTCCGGCACCTCGGCGCTGACGGTCTCGTCGTCCAGGGACGGTCCCTGATGGCGGTTTTCCTTCCGCAGAAGATCCACGCAGGCGTTGGAGGTCAGCCGATAGAGCCATGTGGCAAAGGCGGAATCCCCCCGGAAAAAGGGCAGGCCCTGCCACGCGGCGAGGAATGCCTCCTGCGCCGCCTCCTCTGCCAGCTCTGGCGTGGGACACATCCGCACCGCAAGGGCGAACACCCGCTTCTGGTACTGCCGCACCAGCTCTCCGAAGGCCGCCTGATCGCCGTTCCGGGCCGCTTGTATCAAGTTGTATTCCTCGTTCATGGCCCCTCCTAATCCCGCAGATCCCGTTGGATGCCTTTTGTAATGCGGTCAACATCCTCCAGGGTATTCATCTGTACGATCTGTTCCTTATAGTAATTGGCATGGGGGATCCCCTTGAGATACCAGCAATACTGCTTCCGGGCCTCCAGCACCGCCACCCGCTCGCCCTTGTAGCTTGCGGCCATGCGGATCTGCCGCACAGCGGTCTCGCACCGCTCTGCCAGCGGCGGCAGCGGGGACACCGGCTGTCCCTCCAGCACGGCTTTGGCCTGCTGGAAGATCCAGGGATTTCCGAAGCAGCCCCGGCCGATCATGGCCATGTCTGCTCCGGTGTGGAGCAGAATACGCTCCGCGTCCTCCGGCTTCCAGATGTCGCCGTTGGCGATGACGGGGATGGACACAGCCTCCTTCACCGCCCGGATGCAGTTCCAGTCGGCGGTGCCGCCGTAGACCTGCGCCCGGGTGCGGCCATGGACCGCTACGGCGGCCGCTCCCGCCTGCTCCAGAGTCTGAGCAAACTCCACACAGTTGCAGTGACCCAGATCCCAGCCCCGGCGGAACTTGGCCGTGACCGGCACGCCGGGCAGGGCCTTCACCACCGCCTCCACGATGCGTCCCGCCAGCTCCGGGTCCTTCATCAGCGCCGCGCCGTCACCGTTGTTGACGATCTTACCCATGGGACAGCCCATGTTGATATCTAAAATATCCGCCCCGGTGTGTTCCATGGCGATCTGGGCGGCCTCCGCCATACAGACGGGGTCGCTGCCGAAGATCTGCACAGCTGCGGGATGTTCTCCGGGAAACTGGGTCAGCAGGGAAAAGGTCTTTTTGTCATGGTAGCACAGAGCCTTGGAGGAGATCAACTCCGTAATAGTGTAGCCCGCTCCCAGCTCGGAACAGATCTGCCGGAAAGCGGCATCCGTCACCCCCGCCATAGGAGCCAGCGCTAATTTTGAAGAGATCTCCACAGTTCCGATGCGCATGATGCACACCCCTTTCCGCAGCACATTGATTTCAATAGTTTAGCGGATTTTCGGCAAAAATGCAAGGATAACAGAAATTGCGTCCCCCGATCCTGTTTGCGACGCTTTTCTTCCCGGACAGGCTGTAAACTGGGACTATATCATCAGCTTTACACAAAAGGAGGAATCCTTCATGGAGTATGGTTCTATGAGCATCCACCGACTCCAGTCCGGCCGGTGGCTGAACTGGGGCATCCGCTTTTTCCTGACGGCGGCCCTCACCGCCAGCCAGACCGCCGGCGGCTATGCCCCCTTTGCCTTGGGCTGCATAGCGGCAGCCGGACCGGGGGCAGACGGGGCAGCGGCGCTGCTGGGCGGCGTGACGGGAGCGCTGCTGTTTCTGGACTTTCAGCAGGTCCTGGCTTTGGCCGCCGTAGGCATTTTGATCCTGACTGCCGCCACGGCGTTCCGGGACACTGCCTTTCTGCAAAAGCCCTGGGTGCTGCCGGTGCTGGCGGCCGGGATGGTACTGGCGGTGGGCGGTATTTATGTGCTGCAATCCTTAGACCCGCTGAGCCACGCCGCCCCCTGTGCCGCAGCATCGGCCCTGACAGGCGTTTCCGCCCACTTCTTCACCCGGCTGTTCCAGCCGGAGGAGGACCGGCTGGCCCCGGAGGGGCTGCTGTTTTTAGGGGCGGCCCTGACGCTGGCTTTAGGAGACCTGACCATCTTGAATGTCTCCGTGGGCCGGGTCCTGCTGTGCGCCCTGCTGGCCTACACTGCCTATGATCAAGGTCCCATGACCGGCGTGACGGCGGGGCTGGGACTGGGACTCATCACGGACCTCTCTGCCGGGACCAGCGGGCTGTTCACCGCCGCCTACGGCGTGGCGGGACTGTGCGCCGCGAAATGCAGACGGCGAAGCATGGCTGCGCTTGCCTTCTTTTCCGGAGCAGCAGCGGCCATGCTGACCTCTCGGGAGGAGTTGGCCCAGACGCTTCTTCTGGAAACGGTGGCCGGTTCCCTGCTGTTTTTAGCCCTGCCCCGGCGAATCTTCGGCGGAAAGCGGCTTCTGCGGGAAGCGGCCCCGGACATCGCCCAACGCACGGCCCTGAAAACCCATCTCAACCGGGCAGCGGAGGCGCTCCGGGAGCTATATGACAGCATGAGCCGCACCCCGCCGCCACAAGAGGAGAATCCCGCCGTCATCTTTGACCGGGCGGCGGAAAAGGTATGCCGGGGGTGCGCGTTGTGCGAACTGTGCTGGCAAAAGGATTACACCGCCACCTTCAACGCCCTCAATGACGCTACTCCCTACCTCCTCGAGCGCGGAAAGGCCAAGGCCAAGGACTTCCCCGTTCACTTCGCCGACCGCTGCATCCATCTGTCAGAATTGCTGCAGGCCATCAATGGGGAGTTGTCGGCCTTTCTGCTGCGGAAGCAGTACCGCCGCCAACTGGAAGAAACGCGCCGCAGCGCCAAGGGGCAATACGCCCAGATGTCGGACCTGCTGACGGCGGCGGCCGCCGGTCTCAGCGGGGCGGCCCCCGCCTTTGGAGAGATCCCTGCCTGCGTTATCGGCGCGGCTCTGCGGCCCAAGGAGGGGGAAATGGTCTGCGGCGACACCATGGAGGCCTTCCGCACGGACAGCGGTCTCTGGTGCCTGCTGCTGGCGGATGGTATGGGCAGCGGGGACGCCGCCCGGCGGGAGTCCTCCCTCACCTGCCGGCTGCTGCGGCAGTTTTTGGAGGCGGATATCCAGCCGGAGGCCGCCCTCACCACCCTGAATTCCGCTATGGCCCTCCGGGGCGCGGAGACGGGCAGCTTTACCACGGTGGATCTGTGCGTTTTGAAAGGCTCGGAGGCCACCTTCTATAAGTTCGGTGCCGCCCCCAGCTATCTGAAGAAGAACGGCGCCGTCCGCCGGATCACCGGCAGCAGCCTGCCGGTGGGACTGCGGGGCACTCCTGCCGCACCGGATATAACCACCGTGACGCTGGAGCCCGGCAGCTTCGCCGTGATGATCAGCGACGGCGTGGCAGACCCCAGCCGTGACGAATGGCTCCAAGACCTGCTGGCGGGCTGGGGTGGGGACGATCCTCAGACGCTGGCCAATCTGATCCTCTCTGAAAGTATCCGCCGGGAGCGGCTGCAGGATGACTGCGCCGTGCAGGTGCTCTACCGCTTGCCGGAGCCGGAGCAGCCGGTATGAGGAAAATTTTCAAAAAGCCGCCGCCGGTTGGTATAGACTTCCCTCCTTTGCGGGAAAATGGAAACAGATCAACTGAGGAGGACAAGGCTCATGGTAAAAGGCATTTCCCGGCGGGTCGTGGTGGTAGACGCGCCGGAGCATCGTTTTTTTGAACAGGCCATCTTCATCGTCCGCAATGACGCGGCAGGAGAGGGGATCACCTCCCGGGAGCTGGTGGAGGAAGCCCGGCGGGTGGCCCATAATTATGCGTCCAGCGGGACCAGCCGTTTTTCCAGCCGATGGCGGACTTTGAACCCCATCGTATACACCCTGATCGGCGCCGGGACCATCGGCCTTGCTTGGCTCATCGTGGCGCTGGCCTGAAAAAAGCACGTTCTCTTTTTGAAAGAGAACGTGCTTTTTTGTGTGAAAATCATCTGTGCAGCTTGGCCTTCAGCTTCGCCTTGGCCTCCGGGGACAGCAGCTTTCCCGCCGCCCGCACCGGCAGACTGGGAAGCCGGAAAAACTGTCTGCGGACCTCCTCAAAAGGCTCTACCGCATAGCTGGCAAAGAATGATGCCCGGTCCGCCGCCGGGCCGATGGGCCGCGCCAGCCGGGGATTCCCCGCCACAGCCCGCTCCACCGGGAAGGGCTGGCAGTTCAGCTTGAGCTGGTCAAACAGATAGCTGCCGTGGGGCGTGTTCACCAGCAGCAGGCTGACGCCCGCGTGCTGCTGCTCCGGAAACTCATCCGGCCGCAGCCCCCACAGATCCCCCAACGTAAAATCGCCGGGACGGTTCAGATTTGTATACTGGCAGTCATGGCAGCTCTGGCGCAGAAACAGCGCCCGACCAAAGGCCCGGCCGAAGCCGGTGGCAAACAGCGGCGCGGAATCTGCGGTGCCATCGTCATATACAGCGGTAAAGTGGCTGTTCTTCCACCCCTCCACCTTATTGCGGAAGCGGACATTTGCCAGCCGCCGCCGTTTATTTCCTTCGATAAACCGGGCCTCGTCCTCCCACACACCGGGGGGATGGTACGCCGTGGCACACCAGATCGCAGGTGGTGAGATTTTCCGGGCGGCACCCCTAAAAAGCGGTACAGCCCATCCACCTGACAGGGTGTACCGGAAAACAGCACCGGGCGGGTCTTCAGCACCTCCCGGATCTCCCGGAACACGCCGTCCAGATCGCTCTGAACGTACTTGGCTCCCCGCAGCCGCCACAGGTCCTCTTTCCGGAAGCAGGGGATGTGCCGCAGATGCTGATGGCCGTCCATGGCAGCGCCGTATACCACGCCGCCGCCCTCCAGCACATATTCCGCAATGGCAGTGAACGCGCCACCGGAGGTAGAGTCCTTCCGGACGGCGTCATCCCGGTTCCAGGCGGCGAAGGCAGCGGGCAGATGAGCCGCCGGACCGCGCTCCTGCAAAACTGGGCACAGCCGGGTACAGCGTCCGCAATGGACGCATTTTTCCAGATCCACTTCCGGGAAATCAAAGCCAGTTTTGTCCCGGACCATCGTAATGGCGTCATGGGGACAGCCTGCGGCGCAGGCGGTACAGCCGGTGCAGCGGCTCCGCTCTGCCAGCTTCGGGGCAAAGCTCTGAGGAGAAAGCGGCGCTTCCGGCGCATAGGGCCGGTCTTCCAGCGCTGCCTGCAAATAATTCAGAGAATCCTTCCGGGCGGCAGTCAAAGCCGCTTCGGCAGCTTCCCAGTCAACGGGGTCCAGCAGCTCCGCCGTATCCCCCTTACCGATGACCCGGTTGGCAAGACCCAACCGGCTCAGGATGCTCACCGTCCGGGACCGTTCCGGGGCGGACAGCTCCGCCGGGGAGACCGTGGTGAAAAAGGGCCGGTGGAACTGGACGGAGAATACCGTGCCATGGAAGGAATTGGTGACAACATAGGCGGCATTCTGGAACAGGCCCAAAAATTCCGCCGGGCCAGCGTCCAAGATCTGCTTCGCCTTGGGATGGACCTTCTGACGGATGCCGCAAAGCTGCACCACAGGCAACCCTGTCTCCTGATGAAGCCGCTCCAGATAGGGTGTCAGTGCGCCAGGGCGGTTGATACAATAGCAGAGAATATAGCCGCCCTTGGGGTAATTGGCCGGGTGATCGGCCATGGAGTCCCACTGGTCCGCCGTCAGCAACAGGGTGGGGTCCAGCACCACCGGGGCGTCCTTCCCGGCGATATCCCGGATGATGGCGCTCCCCTGAGTCTCCCTGGCGGAGAGGTGGGAAAAGCCGTCCAGATAGCCCTTCAGCTCCGCCTGCATCCCCTCCGGAATGGTGGGAACACCGAAGGACGGTGCGTAGGCAATGCGGCGCTTCTGGGAAAACGTACCGAAAAACACCGGGTCGAACCGGCCGTCCGGGAAGATCTTGGGGTTCCAGATCTGGTCGCTGCCGGAGAGGATCAGGTCATAGGGCAGCGGCCCCCCGGCCAGCTCGTCAAAGCGCCCATAGCGGCGATCTGAGATCCGCAGATGGTCCCGGCTGAACTTCTCAAACCGCCGGTAACGCTCCGACAGCGCCTGATAGTGCAGGGCCGTGTGAGCGTCATGGGCGGCGGAACCCAAGCCGGTGGGCCGCTTGAACAGGGCGTTGTCCTGATTGACGAAGTAGTCAATGATCTCACAGTCCCAGCCAAAGCGCTCCACAGCCCGCTCCGTGGCCGCCGCCTGAAGCAAAGCGCCGTAATGGTGGATATGATAGAAGGTAACAAGTCCCGCCTTCAACGAAATGACTTCCTTTCCGCAGCTCTCCTGCTCATTTCAGGTCCATGACCACATTTTCCGGGGTCAGCAGATCATCCTCCGCGATCCATGCCTCCACGGGGACCACTTCGAATTCCGTTTCCGTCCGGCGGATCACCACCCGGTCCAGACCCGCATTGATGATCATGCGGCGGCACATAAGGCAGGAGGTAGCGTCATTCAGCAGCTCCCCGGTGGCAGCGTTGCGGCCCACCAGATAGATAGTGCCGCCCGCCATGTCCCGCCGGGAGGCAGAGATGATGGCGTTGGCCTCGGCGTGGACGCTGCGGCACAGTTCGTACCGCTCGCCGCGGGGCACCTTCATGGCTTCCCGGGAGCAATAGCCCATGTCCACGCAGTTGGCCCGGCCCCGGGGGGCGCCGTTGTAACCCGTAGAAATGATCTCGTCGTTTTTCACGATGATGGCGCCATAGATCCGCCGCAGGCAGGTAGCCCGCTCCAAGACGGTCTCGGCAATATCCAGATAATAGTTTTCCTTGCTAATGCGATTCATAGACAGCCCCCCGCCGAATTCTCAAAATTTGATAAAATATTTTATCATACCCGGCTTCGGATAGCAAGAGGGCAGCCGGTCATTCTGCCGTTCTCGCAGGCGGATGACCTCGTTTTTACAGGTTAGGCACCGCCTTTGCCAGGGTCCGGCGGAGAACCGGCGCCAGCGCTGTCACCACAATGATCTTCAGCGTGTCGCCAGGCACATACACCAGCATGGCCGCCAGCAGCGCAGAAAAGGTCTTGGCAGACTGCATATAAACGTGCAGGATGAGATACATATAGGGGACTCCCACGGCGTAGAGGATCAGATCTCCCACCAGAACCGCCGCCAGAACGGTCAGATACCCGGTGCGACGAGCAGTCAGCGCGCCGATCACGGCGGCGGCGGGGATCAGCCCCAGCAAAAGCCGAAGCTGGGCTGAAGCACATAGCCGATGCCGCCACCTTGCGTAAAGACCGGCAGACCCAGCAGTCCGATGCCCACATAGAGCAGTTGAGAAATGGCTCCCCACTTCCACCCCAGCAGGAGACCGGCCAATGCGGTAAACAGAAATTGCAGCGTAATGGGTACGGTGCCTGTGGGGATCTGTAAGAAAGCGCCGATGGCGGTCAGGGCTGCAAACAGGGCGGCGAGGACCATATTGCGGGTCATATCATGATGATTCATAATGAAAAGCTCCTTTTCGGTTTGATGCGCCTAAAGTGTAGCAGACGCGGTCTCGATTGTCAACCATTTGTGAAAACCAGGTTGACAATCCGGCATGGACGCCGTATAGTATCGTTGGAGGGATGTACCATGACGAAGCAAATCGTTTTAAAACTCCTGCGGGAGCATACAGAGGAATTTCTGTCCGGCGAGGCTATCAGCCGACAGGCCGGTGTCAGCCGGGCGGCGGTGTGGAAGGCTGTGGAGCAGTTAAGGCAAGAGGGCTACGGTATTGAATCCGTCCCCAACCGGGGCTACCGCCTGACCCGCGTGACAGCGCGGCTCCGCCCTGAAGAATTAGCGGAGCAATTTCGGGACTGTCGGATCGGTCGGGAACTGCTGTGCTTTGACACCATCGACTCCACTAACAACGAATTGAAGCGGCGGGCAGTCAGCGGCACCGTAGATGGAACGGTGATTCTGGCAGACCAGCAGACCGGCGGCCGGGGGCGCCGGGGACGGAGCTTTGTGTCCCCCGCCGGGAAGGGGCTGTATTTATCGGCGGCCCTCCGCCCCCAGTGCCCGCTCTCTGAAATCAGCACCCTGACAGCCTGGACCGCCGTAGCGCTTTGCGACGCGGTGGAGTCCGTCTGCGGCGTCCGCCCCGGCATCAAGTGGCCCAACGATCTGGTGCTGAACCGGAAAAAGCTCTGCGGCATCCTGACGGAGCTGGAATGGGAGGCGGAGAGCGGTGAATTCTCCTGCGTCATCATCGGCGCGGGGATCAACGTCAGTCAGGATGAAGCCGATTTCGGCCCGGAGGTAGCCCCCATCGCCATTTCTCTGGCGCAGGCCCTCGGAACGGCCCCAGACCGGACGGAGCTGGCCGCCCAAGTGATCCGGTCGCTGAATGCGTTATATGACGACTTCCCTGCCCAAAACGCCGCCTATCTGGACCATTTTCGCCGGGACTGCTTGACGGTGGGCAATCCGATAAAGGTCATCTCCGGTGCAGGAGAGCGCATCGGCACCGCCACAGGTATTTCCGATGACTTTGGTCTGACCGTCCGCTGGGAGGACGGCTCCACGGAGACTCTGACCTCTGGAGAGGTCTCCGTCCGGGGACTGTATGACTATGTGTGATCCCGCCGAAGCGGATTTTCCCCAGATTCAGCCCGTCCAGACAGTAAAAGCCCCCTGCTGAGAAAATCTCAGCAGGGGGCTTTTTCATATCATGTTTGTAATAATTGCCGTCAGCCGCCGTAGAACATTCCTAACAGGTGGGCCAGATCCCCGGCCTCCAGATAGGTAACGCCGTTGGCGATGAGGCAGGGGCCGGCAAGGCTGTGCCGGTCAGCCGCGGCAGGACCGTGGGCCAGTTTGGTGTCCGGGCAGATCTGGAAGAGGATATCACTGCCGTCCTTTACGGTGACACCGAACTCCTTATCCCAGGAAACGTCATACCCGGCGGCTTCCGCCACCGCCCGGATGGGTACATACAGCCGTTCATCCCCGTAGGGCCGACGCAGGGCTGAGGGCTCCGCCGCCACGACGCTGTTGACATACAGCCGCCCGTAGCCGTCCAGGGAAATGCTTCCCTTGTACTCGTAAGGAAATACAATGACCTTGCTGGCCTGGCCCTTGTCATCGGCCCACATCAGCACTCGGGTGCCGGGCAGCAGATCCTGATAGGTGACGCGGTTGCGGGTGAGATAGGGCGTGATCTGTGCATCCTCCCACACCTGATACGCCGTGCCGTCGGAAAGGGTGATATCCATGCCGCTGTAATGGGGAATTCCCGCCATGATAACAGTAGCGCGGACGATCACATCGTACTGAGGAACCTTGTAGTCCGCCGGGACATTCACCAGAAGCAGTTCCGGCGTGACCTGTGGGGGCAGGCTCATGGTCACGGCAGTCTGCGCCCCCAGCCACGCATAGACGGTGCTGCCGTCCTTGATGGACTTTGCATCTACCGGCTCGCCGCTGACGGCGTCCAGGATCATAACGCCCTCCGTCCACAGGATATAGTCCTCCGTTGGTTCTCCGGTGGACGTGCTCATCAGCAAGCCGCCGTCCTTCTGATGGGCAACGGTTCCCGAGATCACGGTATATTGAGGGTTCGGGACGTAGGCCCCCGCGCCGGTGGCGCTAGCGGCTGCCAGCGCGGGGACGCACAGCATAGCGGCGCACAGGGCCGCTGCGATCAGCTTCACAGAAAATTTCATAGATGATCTTCCTTTCTTTCGTCAGGGGTCGGAGCCTCCGGAAGAATGCTCCGTTTGCCTGGATAGACGGAGGGCAGCCGGAAAAAGTTCCCACCTTCCGCAAAAAAATCCCGCTGAAAATTTCAGTGGGACCTTTATCGCTCAACTCAGTCTATGACCCGGATGGCGGTGATGACCGGCTGCTGGTCGGCGGGGATGGTGCCGTTGCCGTCCGTAGGCTGGGCGGCCTCGCACACAGCGTCCACTACGTCCATGCCGTCGGTCACATAGCCGAAGCAGGCGTACTGGCCGTCAAGGAAAGTGCTGTCTGCGTGGCAGATGAAGAACTGAGAGCTGGCGCTGTCGGGGTTCTGGCTCCGGGCCATGGAAATGGCGCCCCGGGTGTGGGACAGCGTATTTTCCACGCCGTTGGAAGAAAACTCGCCCTTGATTGTGTTCTCAGAGCCGCCGGTGCCGTTGCCGTTGGGGTCACCGCCCTGCATCATGAAACCGGCGATGATGCGGTGGAAGGTCAGGCCATCGTAAAACCCATCATTGGCCAGATCCATAAAGTTCTGCACGGTAATGGGGGCGGCGTCGCCGTCCAGCTCCACGGTGATAGTGCCGTAGTCCTGAATGTCGATCTCCGCGTGGTGGGTACCCACGCCCGCCGTCTCAGCCGCAGGCTTGTCGGCCTTGCTGTCGGTGATGGTGTCCGTATCGGTCTTGCCGCAGGCGGCCAGGCTCAACAGCAGCACGGCGGCCGCGCAGACAGCCAGTAATTTTTTCATAAGGTCCTCCTTTTCAAAACGCAGCCCGCCGAAGGTCATCCGGCGGGCTGTAAGGTGTGTTTACTTCTTGCTCTTCAGGGACTTCATGCGCTGCTCGTGGTTCAAAATGGCCTTGCGCATCCGCAGGCTCTTGGGCGTGACCTCCAACAGCTCGTCATCCGCCAAAAACTCCAGGCACTGCTCCAGGCTCATCTGGCGGGGAGGCACCAGACGCAGGGCGTCATCAGAGCCGGAAGCACGGGTGTTGGTCAGCTGCTTCTTACGGCAAGCGTTCACCACGATGTCCTCGCCCCGGTTGGCCACACCGATGATCATGCCCTCGTACACGGGGACACCCGCGCCGATAAACAGGGTGCCGCGCTCCTGCGCGTTGAACAGGCCGTAGGTGATGGAGTCGCCGGTCTCGGTGGAGATCAGGCTGCCCATGCCGCGGCGGGAAATATCGCCCTTGTAAGGCGCATAGGAATCAAATACGGAAGCCATGATGCCCTCGCCCTTGGTGTCGGTGAGGAAGTCATTCCGGTAGCCGAAGAGACCGCGGGCGGGGATCAGGAACTCCACCTTCATGCGGTCGCCCACGGGAGTCATCTCCACCAGGTCGCCCTTGCGCTGGCCCAGCTTCTCGATGACGCTGCCCACGCAGTCGCCGGGTACGTCCACCACCAGACGCTCAATGGGCTCGCACTTCTTGCCATCGATCTCCTTGTACAGCACACGGGGGGGAGATACCTGGAATTCATAGCCTTCCCGGCGCATGGTCTCGATCAGGATGGACAGGGACATTTCGCCGCGGCCCGCCACGTTGAAGGCGCTGTCGCGGTCGGTATCGGAGACCTTCAGAGAAACGTCCTTCAACGTCTCCCGGTACAGCCGGTCCCGCAGCTGGCGGGAGGTGACGAACTTGCCCTCCTTGCCGGCAAAGGGGGAGTCGTTGACGGAGAAGGTCATCTCCAGGGTGGGGGCGCTGATCTTCACGAAGGGCAACGGCTCCACGGCGCCGGGGGCGCAGACGGTATCGCCGATGGTGATGTCGGGAATACCGCTCATGGCAATGATGTTGCCGGCGGTGGACTCCGTCACCTGCTTCCGGGCCAGACCCTCAAACTCATAGATGGAAACGGCCTTGGCCTTCTTGGGGGCGGCGTCGGGATCGTGATAGTTGCACACCACGATTTCCTGGTTCTGCTTCAGGGTGCCCCGCTCAATGCGGCCGATGGCGATCCGGCCCACGAATTCGTTATAGTCGATGGAGCTGACCAGCATCTGGAAGGGCTGATCCACATCCGCCTCGGGAGCGGGAATGTATTCCAGAATGGTCTCAAACAGGGGCTTGAGGTCGGTGCCCACCACATCGGGAGAATAGGAGGCGGTGCCCTGACGGCCGGAGCAGAACAGCATGGGGGAATCCAGCTGCTCAGGGGTGGCGTTCAGGTCCATCAGCAGCTCCAGCACCTCGTCGATGACCTCGTGGATGCGCTGATCGGGGCGATCGATCTTGTTGACCACCACGATGACCCGATGGCCCAGCTCCAGAGCCTTGGAGAGCACGAAGCGGGTTTGGGGCATGGGGCCCTCGGCGGCGTCCACCAGCAGGATAACGCCGTTGACCATCTTCAAAATACGCTCCACCTCGCCGCCGAAGTCGGCGTGGCCCGGGGTGTCCACCACGTTGATCTTCACGTCCTTATAGCGGACGGCGGTGTTCTTGGCCAGAATCGTAATGCCGCGCTCACGCTCCAAGTCGCCGGAGTCCATGACACGGTCCACGACCTCCTGATTTTCCCGGTAAGCGCCGCCCTGCTTCAGCATCTCGTCCACCAGGGTGGTCTTGCCGTGGTCAACGTGGGCGATGATGGCTACGTTTCTCAAATGTTCGTTCTGCATATCTGGAACATCCCTTCTTGTTTTTTACCATCAATTGACAACAGTCGGCAGACAGCCCTCCGAATCAGAGAAGAACGTCTGTCGATTCTTGTCAACTGATGGCCTTACAGATTTTACATACAGTCACATATTATAATGCACAGTTTCCCCTAATTTCAATGGGAAATTTCACATTTTCCGCCAAAAACGTGAGGTTTTTCTTGTATCTGTGCGTCATAGAAGGACTGACGCTTTTTTGAACAAAGAATTCCACAAAAAGCAAAACTTTTTTTCGTTTTCGGACATTGATTCCGAAAGAAAGGACCGTATAATGAAATTTACCTCGACGGAAGCGACGCCAGCGCCGCACGTTCCGCCGGGAGTATTGCGGCTCACTGGAGCCGCCAAGGAGGATATCCCCATGTATCGTATTCAAACCATGAACAAAATTTCCCCCGTAGGTCTGAACCGGTTCCCCTCCGAGCTGTACGAGGTCGGGGATGCGGTACAGGACCCTCAGGGAATTTTAGTCCGCTCCGCCAAGCTGCTGGACTTGGAATTCAACCCCAGTCTGCTGGCCATTGCCCGTGCGGGCGTAGGGGTCAACAACATTCCTCTGGACCGCTGCGCAGCGGCGGGTATCCCGGTGTTTTCCACCCCCGGCGCCAACGCCAACGCCGTGAAGGAACTGGTGATCTGCGCCATGCTGATGGGCTCCCGGGATATTCCCGGTGCCATCCGCTGGGTCCGGGAACAGGCAGCCTCCGGGGTGGATGTCTCCACCGTGGTGGAAAAGGGCAAGTCTGCCTTCATCGGCCCGGAGCTTTATAAAAAGACTTTGGGCATTATCGGTCTGGGAGCCATCGGCTCCATCGTGGCCAACACCGCCATCTCTCTGGGCATGGATGTGTACGGCTACGATCCGTTTTTGTCCGTGGATACCGCTTTGCGGTTGGACCGCCACGTTCATGTGGTAAAGGATATCAACGATCTTTATAAGCGGTCGGATTACATCACCATGCACATCCACTATACAGAAAAAAGACCGCCCACATGATCGACGCTGACGCCATCGCCGCCATGAAGCGGGGCGTGCGGGTCATCAATCTGGCCCGGGGCGAGATCGTAGACGATGAAGCCATGCTGACGGCGCTGGACACCGGTATGGTGGCCGCCTACATCACCGACTTCCCCAACAACCGTCTCCTGACGGCTCCCCACGTCATCGCCATGCCCCATCTGGGGGCCTCCACCCCGGAAAGCGAGCAGAATTGCGCCGCCATGGCAGTAGATACACTGCGGGACTATCTGGAAAGCGGCAACATCCGCTCCAGCGTGAATCTACCGGAGATGACCATGGACCGCAGCGGTGTCCAGCGGCTGTGCGTCCTGCACAAGAACGTCCCCGGCATGCTGGCAAACATCACCAGTCTGTTTGGCCGGGACGGCGTCAACGTGGAAAATCTGAGCAACAAGTCCCGTGGGGATTACGCCTATACCATGGTGGACCTTGGCAGCAAGGTGGGTGACAACGTGATCGAGGATGTGCGCCGCACAGCCAACGTGATCCGGGTCCGGTCCTTGGAATGGTAAATTGAACGGTCAAGATACAAAAAAGCACGGCTTCCGCCGTGCTTTTTTCTTTTATTTCGTGCAGCGGGCCTTCAACTGCTCCGCTGTGATGGCCCAGCCCTCGGCCATGTATTGATCCACCGGGATCTCCGGGCAGGTCTCTCCCCGGTGACGGTAAATGGCCTGGACCATGACCTTCAGCAGCGCCGGGTTCTTTACCAGAATGGGGCCGGTGAGCTGACTGGCGAATACGCTGCCCTTGTGATATCCCTCCGGGCCGCAGGGTCCCTCGTTGCCGTGGCCCATGTCCATGGAAGCCAGCAGCGGCGTCTCCACGCCGGTAATGACCGAACAGCGGTTGACGAAGCCCACCACTGCGTCCTCATAGAGGTCCGTGTGGCCGTAAACGTCCTCCACGAACCGCTTTTTGTTCTGGACGGCAGTGAAGTCCGCCAGTCCCAGTCCTTCGTACACCTTTCCGGCGTCATCGGTGATGGTCTTGCCCAGCAGCTCCATGGAGTTCCCGGCGAACAGCATGGTCACGCCTGCGTCCGCCGCCGCTTTTACAGCATCTCCCAGCTTGGAAAAATACAGGAGAGCCGCCTTCTGCGCCCGCTCTGTACCTGCGCCCATGTAAACAAAGTCCGCATGGGTCAGATCGGCGTCTCCGCCAAGCTCCACCCGCTCCACAGTGACGGTATTGCCCATTTCCTCCAACGTCCGCTTCAGAATGGACACGTTGGCATAGCTGCCATACAAGCTCATGAGATCCGGATAGAAATGCAGAATCTTCAATTCCATGGCTCAGCCCTCCTTTTTCACATCCGGCAAATTCAGCAGCTTGTCCCGGTCAGAGAAGCAGGTGACTACATACAACGCCTCGCTGCCGCTGTCCCGGATCGCTGCTGCCGCGTCCGGAATGCCGGGAATGACTTCCCAGTTCTGAACGCCGGTGAATCGGAACCGTTCCGCCAGATCATTCCGGTACATACCGGAGAGAATGACCCGCTTCACATGGGGGACATTCAGCTGGTCAAAGTCGATGTCCCACAGCCAGCTTGTCTCGCTGGTGAAATACTTCCGGGACACAGCGTCCACGATGATGAGCACCGTGCAATCCTCGTTGGTGGAAGCGATATAGCGGAGGTTCGTGTCATAGGCGATGGAATTTTCGTGCTTGCTGGTCAGCAGGATGCCGTGGTGCTGACCAAGGGTGAAGGTCTGCATCCGTCCGTTTTTCAGAATGTAGCTGCTGAGGGTGTCCGCAATGGCGGCTCCCTCCACGCCGCATTCCCGGCAGGCGGCATAGGCCGCCAGAATGTTATACACATTGTAAATGCTGCGGAAGGCCAATGCCACGGTGAACTGCCCGTCCAGGATCAGTTTGCCGTTTTGCAGGTCCAGCTCCGTGGCGGCGTAGTCCGGGTCGGGCCGGGCGTGGCCGCAGCTGGTGCAGCGGTACGCGCCGATGTGGTTGTAGTGGACGTACTCATATTCCATGGGCGCGTGGCACACCGGGCAGTAGGCCCCGTCATGATAGACCCCGGTGGAGGTCTCCGTATCCGTGGCACAGCGGTTCAGCCCGAACCACTTCACTTTTTCATGGCCGATGGCAAAGCAGCTGGACAGGGGATCGTCGCCGTTCAGGATCAGCTCCGTATCGGGGTGGATGGCGGGGAGGATCGCGTCAAACACGCTTTCGGGGTGACCGTTCCGGGTCAGCTGGTCCCGGTACAGGTTGGTGATGACAAATTCCGTGGGGTGGAAATACTTGAAGCTGTGGGCAGCGTACCGCTCGTCGCTTTCCAGCAGCAGTACGTCGGCGTTGACTTTGCCGCCAAGGGTGGCGTGGGTCAGGATCAATGTGGTGACGCCCTCCACCTGGTTGGAGCCCTCGGCGTTGTAGATCACATTCTTGCCCTGGGAACGCAGGACGGTGGCGATCATCTCCACGGTGGAGGTCTTGCCGTTGGAGCCGGTGACGGCGATGATGTGGGGCGGCAGCTGCACCCGCTTCAGAATGTCGGGGCAGATCTTCAGGGCGAACTTGCCGGGCATAGAGCTGCCCTTGCCCACCAGCTTGCCTACAAATCGGCCCAGCTTGCAGACCACGATTGCTAAAAACTTTCGCATGAATATCCTTCTTTCAGCGTTTATTTTCCAGCCAGATCATCAGCGCCGTCAAATCGGCGGGGCTGACGCCGGAGATCCGGGACGCCTGTCCCAGATCCATGGGCCGCACGGCGGAGAGCTTCTCTCTTGCCTCCAGCCGCAGACCCTGAATGGCGTTGTAATCCAGGTCCGGGGGCAGCTTGTGACCCTCCACACGCTTGAACTCCGCCACCTGCTGCAGCTGGCGCTTGATGTAGCCCTCATATTTCACGGAGATCTCGATCTCCTCGGCAATATCCGCCGTCAGCGTCGGACGGCTGGGGTCAAAGGGCGCCAGTTCATCATAGTGGAGCTGAGGCCGCTTCAGCAGCGCCAACAGAGAACAGCCATCCGGGGCATCGGCAGTGCCGTGCTCCGTCAGAAATGCCGTCAGCGCCGGGGAGGGAGCCACGCCGGTGTGCTCCAGCCGGTTGATCTCCCGCTGGATGGCATCGTACTTTTCCTCCACCGCCCGGAGCCGTTCCTCCGACACCAGACCGATCTCATACCCCCGCCGGGTCAGCCGCTGGTCGGCGTTGTCCTGCCGCAGCACCAGACGGTATTCCGAGCGGGAAGTCATCATGCGGTAGGGCTCGTTGGTGCCCTTCGTCACCAGATCGTCAATCAGGGTGCCGATGTAGCTCTCCGCCCGGGAGAGGATAAAGGGGCTTTCCCCTTTCAGCTTTCTCGCGGCGTTGACACCGGCCACAAAGCCCTGAACGGCGGCCTCCTCGTATCCGGAGGAGCCGTTGAACTGCCCCGCGCCGTACAGGCCGGACACCTGCTTTGTTTCCAGCGTGGGCAGCAGGGCCAGCGGGTCGATGCAGTCATATTCGATGGCGTAGGCCGGGCGGGTCATGACCGCGCGGCGCAGGCCGGGTACGCTATGGAGCATTTTGATCTGCACCTCCTCCGGCAAGGAGGAGGAAAAGCCCTGAATATACAGCTCCTCCGTGTTCAGACCCATCGGCTCTACAAAAAGCTGATGGCGGAGCTTGTCCGGGAACCGGACGATCTTTGTTTCAAAGCTGGGGCAATACCGAGGCCCGATGCCCTCGATCAAGCCGGAGTACATGGGTGCCCGGTCCAGATTCTCCTGTACGATGCGCTTGGTCTCCTCGGTGGTCCACGTCAGCCAGCACACCGCCTGGTTGTAGGGCGGATTTTTCGTGGAATAGGAAAAGGGCACCGGGATCTCATCCCCCGGCTGGACCTCCATCTCGTCAAAATCCACCGTCCGGGCGTTGACTCTGGGCGGGGTGCCGGTCTTGAACCGCCGCAGGGGCAGGCCCAGCTTCAGCAGAGAATCCGTCAGCGGTCCGGCGGCGTGCAGCCCGTCGGGGCCGGAATCCTCCACGCAGTTACCGATGATGGTGCGGCCCTTCAAATAGGTGCCGGTGGCCAGAATGGCGGCTTTCACATCGTACACCGCGCCGGTGGACAGCACCACCTGCCGGACCGCGCCCCCCTCCGCCCGAAGCTCCACCACCTCGCCCTGACGCACTGTCAGGTGGGTCTGGCGTTCCAGGGTGCGCTTCATCCGCTCCTGGTACTTCCGGCGGTCCGCCTGGGCCCGCAGGGACCAGACGGCGGGGCCTTTTCGGAGGTTCAGCAGTCGGTACTGGATGCAGCATTCGTCGGCGGCCTTGGCCATCTCGCCGCCCAGCGCGTCCAATTCCCGGACCAGATGGCCCTTGCCCGTGCCGCCGATGGCTGGGTTGCAGGGCAGATTGCCTACGGCGTCCAGATTGATGGTGAACACAATGGTCTCCAGTCCCAGCCGTGCAGCGGCCAATGCCGCTTCGATACCGGCGTGACCGGCGCCGATGACGGCAATATCAAATTGTCCCGCAGAAAAAGTTTCCATCATAGTTGTATTCTATCCTTTTTTCAGGGTGACGACCGCGATCTGCGGCCGGTTGAACAAACGAAACGCCCATTTAGGGGAATTACCCAGACCACGGGAAACAAATACCTCCGCCCCCTCGCAGTCCTCGTCCGTACAGTGGTAAAAACCGCTGGTGAAGGAGGGCAGCAGGTTCAGGTTGGTATCTACCAGCCCGTCGGTAAAGGGCAGACGCCAGATGCCGCCGTGGGCGTGGCCGCAGAAGGTCAGGTCCGCTCCCAAACGGCAGTACCGGCCATTGAAAAATGTGTTGCGGTGGGCCAGCAGCAGCCAGAAGGGGTCCTCCTGCTGGGAATACAGCTTCGCCGCCAGTTCCTCCGGAGTGGTCTGGTCTGCGTAGCCGTTAGGATCGTCGATCCCGGCGATGAAGATCGTCTGCCCGTTTCGTTCCAGAGGAACGAACTGGTTGGAGAGCACCGTAACGCCGGACTCCCGCAGGGCTGTTTTCAGTTCCTCCACGGCGGCGTTTCCGTGCGCCCATTCGTGGTTGCCAGTCACATAGTAGGTGGGGGCAATGGCGCTGAGGGCCTTCCCTACCGCCTTTGCATACGGTATCGGGGCCTCGGCGTACTCGTCCACCAGATCGCCGGTAAGGAAGATCAGATCCGGTGCAGCCTGTTCCACGGCCGCATACAGCCGCTGATTGTTCTTTCCGAATTCCCGGTTGTGCAGGTCGCTGAGCTGCACGATCCGCAGCCCGTCAAATTCCGCCGGCAGCGCGGTGGAGGTATAGGTCAGGGAATCGGTCCGCAGCGCCGTATTGTCCCAATCGGCATGTGCCTGGTGAACTGCCCCTTTGCCGCCATCGCGGACAAGAGCCAGATCTTCCAGGTCATCAACGCCATGAACCGCGGATCCAAGGTCATCGCCTGCGTGGCCCCCGCCTTTGTGGGCCAGTTCGGCAAGGCCGCCACGCCTGCCAAGCTGAAGGCCGCCATGCGGATCCTGGGCTTTGACGATGTGGTGGAGGTGGCCATCGGCGCGGACCTGTGCACCGTGGAGGAGGCCAAGGATTTCCTGGCGGAGGTGCCGGAGAAGCTGCCCTTCATGGGCACCAGCTGCTGCCCCGCCTGGTCCGTCATGGCCAAGAAGCTGTTCCCGGAGTTCAAGGACTGCATCTCCATGGCCCTCACCCCCATGGTGATCACCGCCCGCATGGTGAAGAAGGACCATCCGGATGCCCGGATCTGCTTCATTGGGCCCTGCGCAGCCAAGAAGCTGG
>VOFI01002173.1_pt1 | contig 91555 bp, 158 predicted proteins | sample 5384131 | NCBI WGS metagenome assembly VOFI01 (sample SAMN12384728, study PRJNA508395) | human gut metagenome | isolation source: healthy gut H | host: Homo sapiens
AGTGTCTGAAAGAATTGCGGATAATAAAAAAGTCCTGCAATTTTTTCTTCGATTTCAATTCCTGACTCACAATACATCTGATAGACGATCGTGGATGTGCAGCCTAACGGCTGATTCGGAAAAAATACCGGAGACATGGTTTCAAGACTTCCTAATCTGTGATGGTCAATGATCTCTAAGATTTCAGCTCCCTCGATTCCGTCAATTGCCTGTGACTTCTCATTGTGATCCACTAAGATCAGTTTTTTTTTGTGCATATTCAAAAGGTTACGTCTCGAAACCATTCCTAAATATCTTCTCTGGTCATCTAATACCGGAAAATCACGATGTCGTTTTTTCGACATCACTTCCCGCACTTCATCGACATAATCGTCAATATCAAACGTAACAAAGTTTTCTTTTTTCATAAAATATTTAATTGGCATACTCTGATTGATCAGACGTGCTGCCGTAAAGGTATCGTATGGCGTGATAATTACGACACAACTCTCCGGTTTGCCATCTCAAGTACCTGTGCAGACACCTGTGTCCCGCCGGTCACAACCATACAGCTTGCATTTTCCTCTAATGCACAGATATGGGTTTCATCCCGGTCACCTACAATGACAAGATCATCACTTTCGATGCACTCTTCTATCACATCCCGGCTTCCGGTTGCTACCACCACTTTTCCACGCAAAAATAGGCATGCTCATTTCCGGCTAAAAGCGTGCCATTCAAAGTCTCTACGATATTTTTATACTGGGTTCTTGCACGGGATAAGATATGGTTGTCATAGACATCCATATAGGACTCTGCAATATCACCGGTAATGATCAGTCCCTCTAACTTGTCTGAAGCACTGGTAACGGCAAGTGTCATTACATTTTCTGTTTTCATCAGTTCCCATGCTTTTTTAAGGAAATATGTCCGCTGACACCGGCAGTTCTGCGAAATGCAATATCCTTTACCTGTGCACCCGCATCTTCTGCATATTCCGGCGGTTCTACGCCAAAATGCTGCAGCACATACTTCGTCTCCTCATTGATACTCCCCGCCCTTTTGGGAATGTAATGAAAACCGTCCTGAAGACGGTTTTTCAAATTTGCATAACAGATTGTTGCACAGATCGAATCCGTATCCGGATTCTTATGTCCGATAACCCATATATTATTTTCCTGTTGATAATCCAATTCTAACCTCACCTGATCTCTCTTCTAAAAAACTAAAAAGAAAATACTCCCTGCAAAATACAGAATCACTCACTGCAAGTGCTGCAAGATTACATACTAAAAAGTCCAATCGTCCATCCGAAGAAATGCTTGATGGATTTCATGCTCTCATCTGCTAAATCTACTTTTTTCCATCTTCTCCGCAAATTCCTGCATTAAGCCCTGTATATTGCGGTAACATTTTTACGTTTTCCGTATGTATCTTCTCAGAAATCTCCTGCTGTGCTCCGGTCAGCTCTTTTGTCATCTGACCAAAGTCCTGAGACATTCCATCCAATGCATTCTTGATGTCCTCTGTATTGTCATTTTGCTGAACTTCATTTTTTTGATCAGTTTATCAACCTGTTCTTCTACGTTACCAACTAAAGAATCGGCTTCTCTCTGACGCTCATCCAACTCCATCTGAAGCTTTGTTGCCTTACTCTCACGTTCATCTACTAACAACTGTAACTCTCTGACTTTGGTTTCTTTGGTATTAATCAAATCCTGCAACTGCTGTGCCTTATCTCTAAATTCATCAATCTGTTTTAACAAAAAAATCGTCCATATTCTTCTCCTTACTCTCGTTCCGTATCTCTCTCTTACGGCTTATCTGCTGTTTTTTTCTGTCTAAAAGCCGCATCACAGACTCCTCCCGAATTTACATTCTGCGACTATTTTATCATTTAATAGAGAGGTTGTCTACTCACAAAGATGCACAAGATTTGACGAATTTCGACTTAACCCTTTCATTCATCCGCATATTTCTGCCAGACTTCTCCCATCGGTACTTCTCCATTCCACGGCTTTTTAGCACTGATATAATGGATGATACGGTAATCCTCCCCTGCGTAAATCCAGATACAGCTCACGGAATTCCTTCCGGTCACATTCTAAATAAAATGCGATATTATTCATATAATTCCACTTGCAGTCCACCTGTTTGATGTTTCCTTCTAACAGAATATTTAATACATCCTGATCGTTATAGAAAAAATTCTCGCTGTGCAATGTCTCTACAACGTCCCGAAAAGAAACTTTCTGTCTGCATTTTTCTAGATCAAACAACAGTACCCCCGCATTGACGTAGCCGCCCGGGTCCTTGATTCCCAACACATCCGTACAATAATTCAGGACATTATATGGTTTATTATCTAAAAAAATCGCTCTTTTGGTATAGGCAAGCCAGCGGAATCCCACATCTTCCACGCCTCGCTGCAGATTTTCCTTCCAAATCCACATCAAATAACTCTCCTACATCTCCTGTTACAATAATGTCACAGTCTCAAATACAGCATCCGCCTGTAGTTTTGAAACAGCTTTGAAAAAAGCAACAGACGATAATTCGTCTCTACGGCATAATAACACCCAACGTCTGACTGCAATTCACGGTCTGCTTCGACCACATTAACAAAACGGATAGACACACCGGATTTTCCATCTGCTAATCCTAATATCTCTCCCTGATGCTCTCTTGAAATTCTCTTATGTAAAATAATAATATCATAGCTTCGCCCCTGTTACGGTTACATAACAGGGAATAAATGGCAACTTTCAGATAGGGTGCATAGTTGTCATCACTTGCAAAGCATATGGAAACCGGCTCAAAGGCCCGCTGGATTGGCTGCATACTCTGTTCCTCGTTTATTTTCTACATAGCCGCAAAAAAATAATAAATATATGTCTGAATATGGATATGCTACGGCTTGTGTTTGTATTTTTGTATTATTTTTATTATTACTAAGATACTGAAAAACGTCAAGTCTGTCTACCTGATTGTCCAAAAAAGTACCTGATCCTTCTGCAATTGCTTTTACACACTGGTTGTAGTCAGCTCCCATAGAGATCTGAGCAACATATACATAACCATAGCTCATTGCGAGAGAAGCTAAGTCTTTCTTCTTCACTTCTTTACCGCCTGCTGCGAACTGTGCGATTGCACCTGTAGGTGTAGACTTGGAAGACTGTCCGCCTGTGTTGGAGTAAACCTCTGTATCGAATACCATGATGTTTACATCCTGTCCGCTTGCTAATACATGGTCAACTCCGCCGAATCCGATATCGTAATGCCCAACCGTCACCACCGAAGATCCACTGAGATTTCTTAGATAAGAATTCTTTCTTAGCTAAGATTTCTTTGCAGCCTTGTCACATCCGCAAGCTTCTAATGCAGCTACTAATTTATCTGTAGCAGCACCGTTTGTTACACCGCTGTTGAAGGTATCTAACCATTCCTGTCCGGCAGCTTTTACGTCTGCGTTTTTACCATCTGCAACAATCTTCAACTTTTGCTTTTAAGCCATCGCGGATAGCTCTCTGAGCAAGAACATACCATAACCAAACTCAGCGGCATCTTCGAATCAGAGAGTTGGACCATGCAGGACCATGTCCCTTAGCGTTTACTGTGTATGGTGTAGATGGTGAGGAGTTACCCCAGATAGAGGAGCATCCTGTAGCGTTGGCAATGTACATTCTGTCACCGAACAGCTGAGTAATCAGTTTGGCATAAGGTGTCTCTCCACATCCACCACATGCGCCTGAGAATTCAAGTAATGGCTGTTTGAACTGAGAACCTTTTACAGTTGCTTCTTTGAATTTTTCGCTAACTCTTCTTTTTGGACCGGAAGGTTACACCATAGTCGAAGTATTTCTGCTCGCCTCACGTTTCTTCGCAGTTAGCCATAGTGATTGCCTTTTGCACCCTTTACCAGGACATACGTTAGCGCAGGAACCACATCCTGTACAGTCAAGAGCGGATACAACGATAGAGAATTTGTATCCCGGCATTCCGTTCATGTCCTTCATCTGCATTCCTTCTGGAGCCTGTGCAGCCTCTTCAGCTGTCATAGCAACCGGACGGATTACTGCATGAGGACATACATAAGAACAGATGTTACACTGGATACAGTTTGCCGGATTCCATACTGGAACGTTAACTGCGATACCACGTTTCTCATATGCAGCTGCACCTGATGGTGTCTGGCCATCTCGTATCTTTGAATGCGGATACAGGCAGCGTATTGCCTTCCTGAGCGCTTACCTTGGTCTGGATATTGTTAACGAAGTCAACTACATCTTTTCTGTCTCCGGTTGCTGTCTGTGCAGACCTTCGTCTTTTGCATCTTTCCAGCTTTCTGGAACATCGATCTTAACAACGATCTGTTTTGCACCGGCATCGATAGCATCGTAGTTCATCTGAACGATCATTATCACCTTTTCTTCCGTATGTAGCTTTGCTGCTGCCTTCATTAACTCGATAGCTTGTCTTCTTCCGGAATGATTGTTTGCAAGTTTGAAGAATGCAGACTGAAGAATGGTGTTGATACGTCCGCCAAGTCCGATCTCTTTACCGATCTTGATACCATCGATCACATAGAATTTGATGTTATGGTTTGCGATGAATGCTTTTACCTGTCCTGGCAGATGTTTCTCTAGTTCTTCCATATCCATGAACAGTTCAGTAAGAATGTTCCGCCATCGGTACTAATTCCTGAACCATGTTGTACTTACGAACGTAAGATGGGTTGTGGCATGCTACAAAGTTTGCCTGCTTGATCAGGTATGTAGATTTGATTGCCTTCTTACCGAAACGTAAGGTGAGACATTGTAACACCGCCGGACTTCTTGGAGTCATAGTCGAAATATGCCTGAGCGTACATGTCTGTATTCTCCAATGATCTTGATGGAGTTTTTGTTAGCACCTACTGTACCGTCAGCACCAAGTCCCCAGAATTTACAGTTGATGGTTCCTTCCGGTGTTGTAACAGGATCTTCTTTTACTTCAAGAGAAAGGTTTGTTACATCATCGTAGATACCGATTGTAAATCTTTCTTTTTCTGTGTTGTTGTATACAGCGATGATCTGTGCAGGTGTAGTATCTTTGGAACCTAAACCATAACGTCCGCTTGTAATCTTAACAGAATCAAACTTGCTTCCTTTTAATGCTGCAACTACATCTAAGATATAACGGCTCGCCAAGAGAACCTGGCTCTTTTGTTCTATCTAATACTGCGATAGATTTTACTGTGTCCGGAATTGCCTCGATCAAAGCTTCTTTTGCAGAATGGTCTGTAAAGACGTACTTTTAACAACTCCGACTTTCTCGCCCTCTTGCCATTAAGTAATCGATTGTCTCATCGATCGTATCACATACAGAACCCATAGCGATGATGATCTTCTCAGCATCAGCAGCTCCGTAGTAGTTGAATAATTTGTAATCTGTACCGATCTTAGCGTTAACTTTATCCATGTATTCCTGTACTACTGCAGGAATTGCATCGTATGTGGAGTTACAGGACTCTCTTGTCTGGAAGAAGAGGTCAGGGGTTCTGAGCAGAACCTAACTGGCATGGATGATTTGGGTTTAAAGCTCCTTTTCTGAACTCATCGATCGCGTTCATATCTACCATGTCTTTTTAAGTCTTCGTAATCCCATGTCTCAATCTTCTGAATTTCGTGAGATGTACGGAATCCGTCGAAGAAGTTAATGAAAGGAAGTTTTCCTTCTAATGCTGCACAGTGAGCAACAGGAGTTAAGTCCATAACTTCCTGTACGGATGATTCACAGAGCATTGCAGCACCAGTCTGACGACAGGCGTAAACGTCTGAATGATCACCAAAGATATTTAATGCGTGGGTTGCAACACAACGAGCGGATACGTTGAATACGCCCGGAAGTCCTTCACCAGCAATTTTGTAAAGGTTAGGAATCATTAATAATAATCCCTGGGAAGCTGTGTAAGTAGTTGTAAGAGCACCAGCTGTCAAGAGATCCGTGTACAGTACCGGCTGCACCAGCCTCAGACTGCATTTCTGTTACCTGAACGGTCTGTCCGAAAATGTTCTTTCTTCCCTGTGTTGCCCATTCGTCCGTAGCTTCTGCCATTACGGAAGATGGAGTGATCGGATAGATAGCCGCAACATCTGTAAATGCATATGACGCATGAGCTGCTGCATGGTTACCATCCATGGTTTTCATTGATCGTTTCATGATACTTTTTCCTCCTATTTTTGTGTATCCCAGTGTGACTGGTACCATACGAAAAGGTATGGTAAAGAACCAAATTCTGACAATGTTTTTCACAATGTCTCTAATATAGTAATATAATGAAATTTGTCCAAAAAATCAATAGTTTTCCCTGAATTCCTAAAGATATTTTTGTTTAAAATTAAGAACATAAACAGGTGCTTTTGTACAAACCTCTCTGTTTTCCACGAAAAAACTTGCAAAATACGGATTTTACGTTACAATATTAAAGGATTAGGAAAAAGAACACATTATATAGAAAGGTTATATCTTATGATAAGTGCAAACAACATTACCTTAAGGCTGGGGAAAAAAGCCTTATTTGAAGATGTCAATATTAAATTTACCGAGGGCAACTGCTACGGTATGATCGGTGCGAACGGCGCAGGAAAATCTACTTTTTTAAAAATCCTTTCCGGACAGTTAGAACCGACAAGCGGAGATATCGTCATCACTCCGGGACAGCGTTTAAGTTTCTTACAGCAGGATCATTTTAAATATGATGCATATACGGTTTTAGATACCGTTATCATGGGAAATCAGCGTCTTTATGAAATCATGAAGGAAAAAGATGCCATCTACGCCAAGGAAGATTTTTCGGATGAGGATGGCATCCGTGCCAGTGAACTCGAAGCAGAGTTTGCCGAAATGGACGGCTGGAACGCCGAGTCTGATGCGGCTATGCTGTTAAACGGTCTTGGTGTTCCTACTGAGAACCACTACTCTATGATGTCCGAACTTCCGGGTGCTCTCAAAGTCAAGGTACTCCTTGCACAGGCGCTTTTCGGCAATCCTGATATCCTGCTTCTGGATGAGCCTACCAACCATTTGGATTTAGATGCCATTGCCTGGTTAGAGGAATTTTTGATCAACTTTGACAATACGGTTATCGTGGTTTCCCATGACCGTTATTTCCTGAACAAGGTCTGCACCCATACCGCTGATATCGATTATGGAAAGATCCAGCTCTATGCAGGTAACTATGATTTCTGGTATGAATCCAGCCAGCTTTTTAATGAAACAGAGGAAGGAAGCCAACAAGAAAAAAAGAAGAAAAGATCGAAGAGCTGCAGGAGTTTATCTCCCGTTTCTCTGCAAATGCTTCTAAATCCAAGCAGGCAACTTCCAGAAAGAAAGCGCTTGAAAAGATCCAGTTGGATGAGATCAAGCCTTCCAGCAGAAAATATCCTTATATCGACTTCCGTCCCGACAGGGAGATCGGTAATGAAGTGCTGACTGTAGAAGGATTGAGCAAAACGATTGACGGTGAAAAAAGTATTAGACAATATTTCCTTTATCGTCGGACACGATGACAAGATCGCTTTTGTCGGTGGAAATGAATTTGCAAAGACGGTTCTCTTTAAAATTTTAACCGGAGAAATGGAACCGGACGAGGGAACCTACAAGTGGGGTGTTACCACTTCCCAGTCCTATTTCCCAAAAAGACAATACGGAAATCTTTGATACGGATTTAGCGATCGTTGACTGGCTGACACAGTATTCTGAGATCAAGGATGCCACTTATGTCCGCGGTTTCTTAGGCAGAATGTTATTTGCCGGAGATGACGGAGTCAAGAAAATGCGTGTGCTTTCCGGTGGTGAGAAAGTTCGTGTACTGCTCTCCCGTATGATGATCGAGGCTTCTAATGTCCTCATCTTAGATGAGCCGACCGACCACTTAGACATGGAATCCATTACCGCATTAAACAATGGTCTGATCAAGTTCCCTGGTGTTCTGCTCTTTGCATCCAGAGACCACCAGATCGTCCAGACCACTGCGAACCGTATTATGGAGATTCTTCCAAACGGTACTATCATTGACAAGATTACAACTTATGACGAGTATCTTGAAAGTGATGAGATGGCAAGAAAACGTCAGGTGTATTCGATGTCATCGGATGATGAGAATGATAACTAGAAAACATTAAAAAATGATTGATACAACTTTGGCTATGATACAAATCAAATATTCCAAGTTTCATCTCCATTGCACAAAAAAAGAAACTTTCCATATTTGATTTGTATCGTTGCAATTTGTTGTCAGAAGAAAAAATGTTTTTGAATCTATCTGACTGGGGGAGCTGCTTGTATTATTTACTTATCATGCTTTAAGCATTTCAGATATTCCCGCACATCTTCACACTGCATCCATCCACTCATGATACAACCGCCGGCTGCACCGGCATTTTTTATTTCCTGGATATTTTCTGCACCGATCCCACCGATGGCATAGACTGGTACGGAAACTGTTTCACAGATTTTTTTAAAAATCCTATGCCTCTTCCGGGCAAGCCTTTCTTACAATCGGTTTCATAGATATGACCTGCCGTTATATAGGTACAGCCAAGGTTTCGGCTTCTACTGCTTCTTTTTAAGGAATGACAGGAAGCTCCAAGTATCTGAAATGCATCCCGTTCTTCTTTTCGACAGAGTGCGAAGTATCGGCATTGGCAGATGTATGGCATTACATGCAAGTTTTCTTGCAGCATTTGTATATGTGTGCAATATGCATTGCATTTTTGTCTTTGGCATATAGTAAGTACCTTTTCTGCCAATGCCTGATATTCCTCTTTGCTCAGGTCTTTTTTTCCCGCAAAATGATTCCTGCCGCTTCTGTCTTGGCAATCTTTTCAATCCGGACAAGAAAATCTTCTTTACAAAGACTACGTTTTGTAACACATAAGATATCAGACATATAGATAATCATTCAGCACAGGCTGTAAACCTTCCCCGGACATATCCTGATACATTTTCTCAAGGCTTCGGCTGTCGTCAATCTCAAACTGCTCGTCACCCTGTTTACAGTCTGTCTCCTTTCCACTGTATTTGCTCTCATGGTCTCCGATGCCGTAGAAACTCCTGCGGAGACTTTTGTTGCCGCAATCTTCACAATTCCGTTACGGAATTCTGCACTTTCACGGGAAGATACCGTAATTCCCACAAACGGCAAAAAATACGATACGCACAGAGGATCTGGCAAAGCTGCTTTTCATGCACATCCAATGGATTGATCTTATCGTTATTGATGATCGGACGAAGTCTCGGACAGGATAAGGACATTTCTGCATGCGGATATTTACGCTGCAAATAGTATACATGCAGTGCACTTGCAAGCGCATCTTTACGAAAATCCGAAAGTCCTAACAGTGCTGAAAATGCAACTCCACGCATCCCCCCCATCAGAGCCCTCTCCTGTGCGTCAAAGCGGTAGGGCCATACACGTTTGTGTCCCGCTAAGTGCAGGGGTTTCATATTTTTTGCATCGTATGTTTCCTGAAATACAGTGACATAATCTGCTCCGCATTCATGCAGATAACGATATTCGTTGGTATTTACCGGATAGATTTCAAGACCGACCATGCGGAAATACTTTCTTGCTAACTTACAGGCCTCTCCGATATAAGCCACATCACTCTTACTCCCGCTCTCTCCGGTCAGGATCAGGATTTCTTCCATTCCGCTGTCTGCAATGACCTCGCATCTCATGTTCGATCTGCTCCATACTGAGTTTCATACGGCTGATATGGTTGTAGCAGTTAAATCCACAGTACACACAGTAGTTTTCGCAGTAGTTTGCAATATATAAAGGAGTGAAAAGATAAACGGTATTACCAAAATGTTTCCCGGTCTCTAATCTCGCCCGTTCTGCCATCTGCTCTAAAAAGGCTCTGCCGCCGGGGATAATAACGCTTTAAAATCCTCTACCGTACAGGTTGCATGCTCTAATGCTGCCCGCACATCTTTTGCCGTGTATTTTTCATAATCATAAGTCTGAACCTGTCCCATTACCTCGGAACAGACATTAGAATCAATCTGCTCCATTCCCGGCAAATACTCCATATGGTTTTTTCGAAAAGACGGGTCTGTTTCTAAACGGTGTTTCCGCTCTAAGGCTTCTTTTGACAAATATTCTGAATCTACAAAAAAATTATTTTCCAAAATCTTTCCCTCCTAATCACGCAGAAAACCTGTCAACGGGTCAGATGCGGCTGCACCTCTTGTTAAGACTCTTCCAAGTCCCGCTAAAAATAGGCTTTACGTCCCGCTTCGATCGCATCTTTAAACGCCGATGCCATCATCGGAAGATTTCCGGCTGTCGCAAGTGCCGTGTTTGCCATAATTGCAGCAGCACCCATTTCCATTGCTTCGCATGCCTGTGAAGGTTTTCCAATACCGGCATCCACAATGATCGGAAGTTCGATCTCATCGATCAGAATCTGGATAAATTCTTTTTTGTTGCAAGTCCTTTATTAGAACCGATCGGGGATGCAAGCGGCATAACCGCAGCCGCTCCGGCATTGACAAGATCACGGGCAGCATTCAGATCCGGATACATATATGGCATGACCACAAATCCTTCCTTTGCTAAAATTTCTGTTGCCCGGATCGTCTCCTGGTTATCCGGCAGCAGATATTTAGAATCCCGCATGATCTCTACTTTGACAAAATCACCACAGCCTAACTCTCTCGCAAGTCTGGCAATGCGGACTGCTTCTTTTGCATCTCTTGCGCCACTGGTATTCGGAAGCAATGTAACTCCCTTTGGAATAAAATCCAAGATATTTTCTGCTCCTTTGTATTTGCCCTTCGAACGGCAAGTGTAATGATCTCTGCTCTGCATCTTTAATCGCTGCTTCGATCAGGTTTTAAAGAATATTTTCCTGAGCCGAGAATAAATCGTGACCGGAACTCATGTCCGCCAATGACAAGTTTATCGTTATCCATGTTCGTACCTCTTTCTTTATACTTCAAATTCTTTTGCTAATATCCGTAAGACCATATGCGCCTCATGTGCTGCACAGAGCATTACGCGCGAAGAGACAAGTCCAATGTCATCTCCCACGTCGCTGACTCCATCTCCGCACAGATAAAAACGTTTTGTGATCTGTCTGGTTCTAATACTGTTTGCACTGCCGATGCCAGCCATCCCGGAAGCCGCCACAAAATATTTCTGTGGAAAATTCTCCAATACCGAATTGGTCAGCATTGCCTTTGCCTGTGCATCATCAAAAGCCTCACAGATCACATCTGCCTCTTTTAATAATTCCACAACATTCTGCTCCGTCATGCGGGTAGTATGTGTTTCAAGCTCTACATAGGGTGCAATTTCTTTTTAAATTTTCGGATAGTGCTTCTGTCTTATATCTTCCAATCTGTGATGCCTTATATTGCTGCCTGTGCAGATTCGTAACATCCACTTTGTCAAAATCGATCAGGATCAGTTTTCCTACTCCCGCTCTTGCAAGGGATATTGCAATATTCGACCCTAAGCCGCCAAGTCCGCAGATGGCAACGGTTGCTGAAAAAAAATGCTGCTGCAGTTCTTTGCCTTCTGCCGCTTTTCTAAGGCCTGTCTCATCTCTTCTTTTTGTCGGTATCAAATCAGCCACCTCCTACAAAACTGACTACTTCCACAATGTCGCCATCCCGCAATATCGTTGTTTCATACACTGCTTTTTGGCACAATTTCTCCATTGCACTCTATCGCGATCCGCCGGATATCATAGCTTGTTGTTGCTAAATATTGTGCAATTGTTCTGCCTGCTATCTCCAGACTCTCTCCATTGATCTTTACCATTTTATTCCCTCACTTCCTGTTCTTTTCAAAAGAATTCTTTCTTTGAACGATATTCTCATGGAGTTTTATTAAAAAATATTTATATAAATAATTTTTTGCAAACCAAAAAACTGAAAGCTACCGATTTGATAACTTTCCGTCTATGAAATACGAAAACATAATTTCCTAAACATCCCTACGTTGGCATTATCCAAATCAGGTCATCGGTCGAAGGTTCTACCTTCCTCTCAGCCTGTAACACAAGCTCCCGTCGTTCTATTCTGTTTTTGTCCCGCCGTTAATTAGAACCAGCTGTTAAAATTGGTTCCTGTATTTGTCGTGCTGTAGCTGCCATACTTATTATAAGTATCTGCTTCTCTGCCTGCATAATAGTCGATCAAAGATGTTCTGAGCCCTACCTGATATCCATAAGAGGTATTTCCCTTAAACAGTGCCTCCACCTTTGACATATCTGCTTTCTTAAAGGTATCTTCATCAATAGACAGCTTGTTATCTGCTTTGACCGTGATTCCGATTGCCTTTAATAAAGTCTCATTGCCGGTTGTCGTAGCTGTCAGGCTGCGTACGTTATTCTTTACACCGCTGACACTGCTCTTGTTTGTAGTATCGATCAGATTATTATAATCTTTTACAAACCGGCTGACTGCTTTGTAAATCTTATCTGTGTCATAGGTCTTTGTTACCTTACCGTCCTCGCCCTTTGTCTCTGTCGTTTTAAACAAAGATTTCGTGCCGGTTGCCATCAGTGCATCTGTAGATTTTTTTTAAATCGGTTGCACTTGTCTCGATCTCAGTCTGGACACGCTTTGCTGTTGTTTTCGTCTTATTTGTCTTAGCACTTTCTGTTGCAGATTTGGTGGTCTTATCCTGACCATAATAAGCCTTCATCAGCTTCTTATATGTGCCGCTGCGGATAAAGGCCCAGTCACTCAATACAGATGATGAATTGTTACCAAATAAACTGCTCATGCCAAATGAACTGTTACTTCCGAATAATCCTGCCATAATATCACTCCTTTGAAATTAATCTGAACATCCGTGTTCTACCTAGTCTTCCTATTCTCTATATCGTCATTATAGCCCTGATTGTTAATATTTACAAGTAAATATCTTTATTTTTCCTGCTTTTTGTTCTCAATCTGCCAGTCAATCGGCTCGATTCCATGTTCTTTTAGAACTGATTTGCCTGACTGAAATGTTGACATCCAAAAAATCCCCGGTATGCCGAGAGAGGACTCGGATGCGGTGCCGTTAAGATCAGGTGCTTCGGATTTGTAAGCATCGGTATTTTGCTTTCTCTGCAGGTCTGCCCCAAAGCATGTAGACGATCGGACGGTCCTGTGCATTCACGGCATGGATGATCGCATCCGTAAACTCTTCCCAGCCGATTCCCTTATGGGAATTCGCCTGGTGCGCGCGCACTGTCAATACCGTATTGAGCAACAATACTCCCTGTTCTGCCCATTTGACCAGATAACCGTTATCCGGGATATAACATCCTAAATCCTCCTGCAATTCTTTATAGATGTTCTCTAAAGAAGGCGGAATGTCCACGTCCGGTTTTACCGAAAAGCACAATCCATGTGCCTGCCCCACGTTATGATATGGGTCCTGCCCTAAAATCAGCACCTTGACATCTTTTAACGGTGTCAGATGAAGTGCATTGAAAATATCATCCGCCGGAGGATATACCACTGCGGTACTGTATTCTTTTTGTACAAATTGGTACAACTCTTTATAATATGGCTTTTTAAACTCCTCCCGCAAAGCAGGCAGCCAGTCATTCGTGATCATTGCCATAGCATTATCTCCTCACCGGTATACCTTTATCTGCTAAATAATTTTTTAAATCCATAATCTCTAATTCTTTATAATGGAAAAGAGAAGCGGCAAGTGCTGCATCTGCTTTTCCTTCCGTCAGTGCATCATAAAAATGTTCTTTGGTTCCCGCACCACCCGATGCAATGACCGGAATCGAAACATTTTCTGCAATCTGACGTGTCAATTCGATGTCATAGCTTTGCTTTTGTTCCGTCACAGTCCATACTGGTTAAAAGAATCTCACCGGCTCCTAACCGATCTGCCTGCATTGCCCATTCCACGGCATCCATGCCGACATCGATCCTTCCGCCGTTTTTATAAATATTCCAGCCGGAACCGTCCTCTTTTTCCGGCATCAATTGCTACTACCACGCACTGGCTGCCGAATTTATCTGCCGCATCACTGATCAGCCGCGGATTGTTGATCGCAGAAGAATTGATGGAAATTTTATCCGCCTTCCCGCAAAGCACCTTAAAATCTTCCACGGTCCGGATACCGCCCCCGACGGTAAACGGTATAAATACATTTTCTGCAACCTTGCGGACCATGTCCACAACGGTCTCTCTCGCATCTGAAGTTGCCGTAATATCTAAAAATACCACTTCATCTGCTCCGGCTTTATCATAAGCCGCCGCAACCTCAACCGGATCTCCGGCATCTCTTAAATTAACAAAATTGATTCCCTTTACAACTCTTCCGTTATTTACATCCAAGCAGGGGAATGATCCTCTTCGTAAACATCAGTCCTGACCTCCCTGCAGATTTGCAAAATTTTTAAGCATCTTAAGTCCTACCGTACTGCTCTTTTCGGGATGGAACTGACATGCAAAAAATATTGTCTTTTTCTACGGAAGCATCAATCATGGTACTGTACTCCGTTGTTGCTTTTACAATATCAGGCTCTGCTGCTTTTTAAATAATAGGAATGTACAAAATAGACATATGGCTGCTGTTCGATCCCTTCAAAAAAGCCACGCCCTGATTCTGTAAATTCAGGGAATTCCAACCGATATGCGGAATCTTCAAACCTTCCTTATCCGGTATCCGAAGGATTTTTCCATCTAAAAGGTGAAGTCCTTCTACACCCGGACTTTCCTCACTCTCTTCAAATAAAAGCTGGAGTCCGAGGCAGATACCGAGTAACGGTATCTTTTTTCTGCCACTTCGCGGATCACCTGATCCAAGTCATATTTTTTCAGATTATGCATGGCATCCGAAAAGGCTCCGACTCCCGGAAGGATGACCTTATCTGCCGACAGGATCGTCTGAAAATCTCTTGTGATCACACTCTCCTGTCCCACTGCTGCCAATGCCTTTTCCACACTCTTTAAATTACCTGCATCGTAGTCTATGATTGCTATCATTTCTCTTCCTGTCCTAAATTCATTTTCTGGATGATCTTTTGAATCTCTTTGCTGTATTCTTCACGGTCTTTGATCTTATAGAGCTTTCGTGCATCGTCCGTGCTCATTCCAAACTGCTGGTCAAGAGCCTCTTCTAACTGATCTTTCAGGTGGTTCATCTCACCCTCTCTACCGTATTTCTTAGCATTATCAAGTCCCTTGTCATAGCGTCCGATACCTCTGACTAACGCATCCAGTGCGAGATCATACTTATCTGCTCCCATCAGGGTAAGGTATGCCTGATACTGTTCCTGCACGGCTGCCATCGTGGACACCTCTTTATAGAGTTTCTGATCATTTCCCTTTAAATTCAGTCCGCTCAGCTGTTCATATGCTTCCACATATTCGCCATTGTCCATCGCCTGTTTTGCGGTGTCTATGTAAGAATTCTTTCCACTCAGTTTCATCATCAAAAGGACTAATGCAAGAATTGAAAATGCCATTAAAAAGATTAAAATGACCGGCTTTTTTCGGAAGTGGAGGCGTATTGTCCGGCTCTTCCGGTTTTTGGCTCCCTTCACCTTCTTTTTCCCGCTTCTTTCTTGGTTTCTTTTCCTTTGGCTCTTTTTCTTTCTTCTCTTTCTTGGCTTTCTTCTTGTCCTTTTTCGCCTGTTTCTTATCCTCTTTTGCAGCTCCTGCCTTTGCTCTGCGGCCTCTAATTCTTTCAGAATCTGAAGATTTTCATCGGAGATATTCTCTAAATCCTGACTTTCCGGAACCTCTACATGCTCTACATCTGTGGATTCTTCTTCTCCGAACAACGTTGCTGCTAACTTTGCAAAGAAACCTTTCTTTTTTTTCTTAGGCTTTTTTCTTTTCGTCATCCGCTTTTTCTTTCGTACCTGTGGCTGCACTGCCCGAAGAGGCTGCTTTTACACCTTCATCATATGCCGCTCCGGTTTCCTGTAATGTAATATCATTAGAGTCTGCATTTAAGAGGTCTCCGATCTCGGAAAGGTCTGCATCACCCTCTACCCCATTTAAAAGCTCTAACAGATCAGCATTTGCACTGTCAAGTTCTCCGATCGGCTCCTCTTCGGCATACTCCGGCTCTGAACTCTGTGCTTCCTGTGCTGCTCCCTCATCAGAAACGCCTGACATCTCTCCCTGTTTAGAAGTTCCTGTGGTGTGCCCTGATCGGTATCATTTGCAGATGCATCGGATACAATCTCTTCTAAGTTTTCAAAAAACTCTGCATTATCCGCCGATGCTGCTGCCTGTGTGTCACCCGATACAGTCTGTTCACTTGTAGCACTGCTGCCCGCGGTGCTGTTTTCGACTGCATTGCTGACCATGTCTGCAATATTTCCTGCATTTTCATCTACATAACTCTGTGTATTGACGGACTCATTAGCTTCATTCTCTTCTTCCTCTGCTAACTCTAATTCAAACTGACGCAGAAAATCATCCACATCTTCCTGTTCTAACTCGCCTTCAAATTCCTGTAAAAAACGCTGTTCCTCTTCCCTCTTTTGCGCTGTTCCCGTTTGTATTCCTGTTCACGCTCAAATTTCCGGAATGCTTCACTGGCATTATCATACGGGTCGCTGCCTGAATATGACTTCGACTTTTTTCCTGTCATATTGGTATTATTAATGCTATTGAGCGGGCTGTCTAAATAATCTTCTGTATTCGCCATTGGAACTTCACCTCACTGTATTTTTATTAAGGGATGTGACAATCATCACATCCCTTTTTTCATTCTAACTTTATTGAATTACTATCTGGACTGATCGATCAAACGGTCGATAGCTTCCACTAAATGACCTATCTCTGGTTTTGTTAACTGTGCATCGGCTCCTAATGCCTCGCCTTTTTTCTACGCATTTCCTCATTTACCAAGGATGAGAAGATAACAACCGGAATCTTCTTCAACTCATCATCCTCTTTGATCAGCTTGGTCAGACGGTGTCCATCCATCAATGGCATCTCAATATCCGTAATGACACAGTGTACATCTTCTAATGCTGTTCCGTTTCTCTGGAATTCTGTCAGCTTATCCCATGCTTCCTGTCCGTTCATGGTAACGATCAGATTGGTATATCCTGATTTTTCAGACAGTCTGTGATCAGTTTACTCAGTAATGGGGAATCTTCTGCGATCAGGATCGGAGAATCACATCTCTCTCTTTCTCCTAAGTTATCAATATCGGATACCTTAAGTCCTGTCTCCGGACTGATGTCTGTCACAATCTTCTCGAAGTCTAAGATAATGACTAACTTATCCTCTAATTTGATCACACCGGTTGATACTCCGTCGTTCTCTGCATTTACGGTAGAATCCGGTTTGATGATATCTGCCCATGATACTCTGTGAATACCGATTACTTCATCTACATGAAATGCAATATTTAACTTATTAAAGTTTGTAATGATCAATAATCCTTCATCGGTTACCGTACTGTCTGATAATCCTAAGCAATGCTTTAAATTAATAACCGTAATCATAACATCACGCGGCATAAAGATTCCTTCAACACTAGGATTTGCATTTGGAATCGGTGTGACCGGCTGATATGACAAAATCTCACGGATTTTGGCAACGTTAATTCCATAATGATTCTTGCCCAGTGTAAATTCCAACACTTCCAACTCATTTGTTCCGTTCTCTAATAGAATATTTGTATCCATATCCGTTCTCCTCTCGAGTTGCTCACTATACTTATTCACATTATATCAGACATTCAGATAATTTGCACGATTTTTTCCGAAAAAAAAAGCTCATTCTTTTTTGTAATTTCTGTAATCATTGCAATTCGGAAACAGTTGATGTGCTTCCATCCGATACTTTTAACTGTAAAGAAGTAATATTTTCTACATTCTGTTTCTCTGTTTCAAACAGGAGTACACATTCCTGTGCGCTGCCTCCGCGATCGTTCCCTGATAGGTTCCCAAATCATTCAAAAGAATGCTGGTCTGCGCAGCAACCGTCTTGTCACCGTTGATCACCACTCTGTATTTCAGATTTTTTTGAGCATATCACATTCGATATCTCCTCCTGTTGCTTTCAGGTTAACATGTACTACCAGAAATGTCTTGCCTGCTGTTGCATTCATGGCAAAATAATCTGACTCTACATAGGAATCTGTTACATCATAATTTTCAAATGACGCATCCAGCCCATCTTCTAACTTTAATGCCTGTCGCAAAGATACTGTCTCTGCTTTTTGGCTTTTCTGTCTCTGCTGTTGTATTCTTTTTGCAGAATCTCCCGAAGTCTCCTGCTTGTCCTTTGTATCGGTCTGCGTTGTCTTAGAATCCGCCGTGTCTTCTGAAAAAATCCTCCTGCTGGATCTTGATAAGTCCTTCATCCTGTCTGTCATTATATCTGGTCACAACATGTGCTGCATAGGCTGCAACCTTCTCCTGTTCTTCGCTTGACAGATCATATGGCTTTGTTCCACATCCCGCAGTCGATAGCATGACTCCGCAGAGCAGTATACTAACCAGTCCTTTTTTCCGTCCCATGATCCTCTCCTTAAAATCGTATCTCTCTTCTTATGATGTTAACAGATTTTTTCGCAATTTATCAACTGTTATTCGCACAATCCCTGTCCAATTCAAACCAGAATTCCACACCGTTTTCCCGGTTCTTTGCTCCACATTCCCGATGATGGGACTCCATGATCGCTTTGACGATGGAAAGCCCGATACCACTGCCCCCGTACTCTCTGGTTCTTGCCTTATCCACTTTGTAAAACTTGTCCCAGATATTCGGCAGATCTTCCTCCGGGATCGGGTTTCCTGTATTGAATACGCAGACCCGGACACTGTCCTCTTTTTTCTCATAGGTGACTTCTATGTGCTTCTCAAAATCCGCATGGTTGATCGCATTGCTCAAATAATTTGTCATGACTTCTTCGACTTTAAATTCATCTGCCCAGACATAGACGGATTCCTCCGGATACGTCACGGTAATATCCTTTTGCTTTAACAAGATTCCCGAAGATGTTACTACACCTTTGACTAATTCAGTCAGATCAAACCGTTCCATGGTCAGGGTGTCATTACCAAATTCTAACTGGTTCAGGGTCAGGAGTTTTTTACCATCTGATTCATCTTATCGGCTTCATCCATGATGACTTCGCAATAAAAATCGGCTCTCTTCGTCATCGTTAATGCACTCCTGAAGTCCTTCCGCATATCCCTGTATCAGTGCTAACGGTGTCTTTAATTCATGGGATACATTGGATAGGAATTCTTTTTCGCATCCGATCGATCTCTTCTTTTTTCTCTATGTCTTTTTTTTCAGTTCGTTGTTCGCACTCTTTAATTCTGAAATAGTAGTCTCTAACGTGGCTGACAGCATATTCATATGTTCGCCTAACTCATCCACCTCATTCTGGCGTTTGTTCGGCTTATATTTTGCATCAAAATCCAGCTCTGCCATTCTTTTTGAGATTTTTTGTAAGCTGCGGGATCGGTCCCGTGATCCGACGGCTGACAAAAGATTGCCAGAATGGCACAGCAGACCGTTGCCATGACCGCAACATATGCTAAGAATTCATTGGCGATCATAACGCTCTCTTTGATACTTGCCAATGCGGTACGCATTAATACCAGATTGCCGTCTTCTAAAGTCCCCCACAGCACCAGATAATCGGCTTCTAACCGGCTGTCCTGCTGTTTTTCGATGATGTAGTTATCTGTTGTCTTGATGACCTCGGATGCATGCTTATTGGAACTTTCATATAATGCCCCATAGAACTGATTTTTTAATTTTTCACTATTGCCCGCCGAAGAACGCAATACCTGTGCATCCGGACTCAACACCAGTATCGAGATGTTTCCATTGCTGCAGATCCGTTCAAAAGCAATGTCGAATTCATCACTTTCAAAAGTGTCGTTGATGACCGCTTTATCGATCGTGTGAAAACCTTCTAATAAGGCATTTTTTTCTTTATTGACGGTATAAAAAGACTCCAAAAAGGTGCTATTCAAAAAACCAGCACAGTAATACTGTGCCGGTTACCATCCCTATCATCGTATATGCTATGTTTCTCGTAATTGAATATTTTTTCTTCATACCGCTTCCGCCTTTATACTTCGAGCTTGTATCCCATACCCCAGACGGTCTTGATATATTCGCCCTTGTCGCCTAACTTGCTTCTCAGTTTTTTTACATGGGTATCGATCGTTCTTGCATCTCCAAAATAGTCATAATTCCACACATTATTAAGAATCTTTTCTCTCGATAGCGCTATTCCCGCATTTTCCACAAAATAGGTCAGCAGTTCAAATTCCTTATAGCTTAATTCGATCGGTTTTCCGTCCACAGTGACCTGATGTGCCGCCTTGTCCACAACGATCCCTTCAAATTCGATTGTATCGTTTGCACTGTATTTATTTGCCCACGCGAAGAATGGCTTCCACTCTTGCAACTAATATTTTCGGGCTGAATGGTTTTGAAATATACTCGTCCACACCCAACTCAAATCCGAGCAGTTCATCATTCTCTGCGCCTTTTGCCGTTAACATGATGATCGGCACCTTGGAATTCTCACGGATTTCCACTGCACACATCCCAGCCATTGATCTTTGGCATCATTACATCTAAAATGACCAGTGCTATATTTTTTTTTCATTATGAAATACATCCAGCGCTTCTTCGCCATCGCCGGCTTCTAATACTTCAAAATCCTTTTTACAACAAAAAATCCCTGACCAGTTTTCTCATGCGGCTCTCATCGTCCACAACCAGTATTTTTAAGCGTTCCATGATCCCGCCTCCTGATATTCTAAGTAGTATATTTATTATAAAAAAGAATTATGTTAAAAATGTGAAACAGCCGCTGATCGTACTATTTTTCCTCTAATGCCTGTTCCTCGCTCTTTGACTGCCTGCTCTCTCTCTTCTAATTCTGCTCCCAGGAAGAATACTTATCGATCAGTTTATTCTCATAGTTTAAAATATTGACATTGTCGGATGTTGCCGCTAACAGCATCATAGACACAACGGAGATCAAAAGGATCAGTGAAGTGACCATAAAGAACTGACAGCGTCCCTTATAATTCTTGCCCTCTTTTTTTTTGTTCTTTCTTATTTTTTGCCTTTTCTTTTTCTCTTTGCCGCTCTTTCCGCTGTTCTTCTTTTTTCTGCTCTTTCTTCTGCTTTTTCTCTTCTTCCTCTGTCTGCGGATACCGGATGGGAATTGCTAAAACCTCTTCATTTGAAATTGCCGGGATCATCAGCAGATAATCTCTGAGTTCCTTTAAAAAGCAATAACCGACCGGTGTTTCAAATAAATCCTGTTCGATCAGATTCTGATATATGGAAAAGACTGCGTTCGGATTCTCCATATCGAGTTTTTGACGCAGATATTTCGTTCCTTCTATCTCACGCTGTGCAAGCTCTGCCTCTTTTTTTGTCCGAAATACAAATCCGCCCGCTTCATAGGTTTCCTGTAATTGTTCCATCGTTCTCTCCTTTGTGCAAAACCTCTTGCTTTCAGTATAAAAAAATGCGTTCCGAAATGCAATATGCAAATTCTATCTTTAAAAAAGGTACGGTTTCCTTTATAATGTTTTTTATGTACGAAGGAGGTTTCTTATGTTTGATGAATTTGTAGATAATACAGAACGATATGAAGAATTTATTGAGGAATTATTAGAGGCTAACCGCGAGGGCAGATTTGATGATGTATTCAACCGTGCCTATGGCATGGGCACTTTTTCCATTGATGAGCTGATCGACATCTATGCCAGGGTGGATAATGACTGCGTCACAAATTACCGCTCAAAAAATGAATCCGAAGAAGCTGTGGAGTTAGAGGCTTTGCGCCTTGCGATCCTGCAATCCTTATCGGAGGCAAATACCTCTGCCATTGCATTTGAATTAGCTGCCTGCTTTTTTGACCATTTTTCAAAAGAAGCGGAAGGCATGGATATGAGTGATGAGATTGACAAATGCTTAACAAAGATTTTTAAATGTATTGCTTCTACCGGTTCGTGGTCGGAATTCTTTGCCGGAACAGAACCTGTGTTCCACATCTACTATTCCCGTTTTTCTGACCGCATTGGTTTTGACTGCTCAAGACTTGCCGGGATCACGCAATATGGAACGTGGAAAGAGATCATGAAAAATGAGAACTGTCATCCGAGTTTCCGGGAGGCATTAGAATCCAGAAAGGATTTCTGATCTTCCATGCAAGGATCTAAATAACAAAAATCCCCATAAAACAGTTTGATCTTATTTCTCTGTTTTATGAGGATTTTTCTTTTATATTTTTTGATGTTTTTCTTTGATACTTATTTCTGTTTCTCTATTTGTATTTGTTATAGAGGTCTTTCATCTGCCGGATCTCGCTCTCGGTAAACTTCTCTTTGACGTACTGTTTCAGACCTTCTTTGTCCTGATCTTTTGCATATTTGCTGACATCTGAAATGGTCTGTGGCGATACCTTGCTCTCTATCATATCATTGACCGTCTGCTTATCCTCTTCGCTCATGGAATTATAAATATCCTGTGCATTTTGCAACTGGCCTGTGGAGTCATTCTGCACCTGTTCTTCTATCATCTTTTCGGCAACGGCTGACGTTACTTTTTCCTTTGCCTTGTCATAGACAAACGTTTTGCCCGCCCAGATTGCTGCTACTAAGATGACTAATACAACGATGAGTACGATAAGACCTTTTTTCTTCTTTCTTTTTCCCCGCCATGATTTCACTCCTCCTCTGTTCGGATTTTTTACCGTTCCTAATTTAACACATTTTTTTCGGTTTTTCCATGAAATCACAAAATCTTTAAAAAGGTTTAAGAAACACGGTTTTGGTTGCGGTACTGCACCGGTGTCATCTGAAAATTCTTTTTAAACTGGCGGCTGAAATTCTCCACATTCTGATAACCGACTGCATGGGAGATATTCTCTACAGTCATGTTTCCGTTTTTCAAAAAAGTGTCTTTGCACGTTTCATGCGGATCGCTATCACCTGTTCTCCAAAAGTTTTTCCTGATTTTTCTTTAATATATTTGGAAATATACGGTGTTGACAGGTGGAACTGCTGTGCCATTCCCTCTAAGGTAACGGTCTGGTAGTTCGTCTGCATATAATTCATCATTGCTACCAGGCGCTCATCTAAGCATTTTTCATCGGACTGTATCTGTGGCAGTTTGTTGACTGCAACGGTCAGTGCATGGATAGATGCTTTTTGATGATATCTTCGTCCATTCCATGCGCCCCAGTAGGATTTTCCATTACAGGTGATCCCTACATAGGCAACTGCCTTTGAGGAGGAACCATGGGAAAGTGCATGTTCTTCGTATACGGAAAGTTCATAGCTGATCCCAAAATACTGCTTGATGGCATTGCTGACTGCATCTAAACGTCCGTTTCAGTTTGCATCTACCCCTGCACTCTTGTCTCCGAAGTTGATCGTTGCCTCTGCCATGATCCCGTCTACCTGTGCAAAGCTGCACTCGGAAATACAGAAATATGGTGTGTGGTTTACATAATGATCTTCAAAGATATCATATACCCACTGTGGTGAAAGTTCTTTGTGCTCTTCATCTGAAACATGTTTAACTGCGTAGCCGACTTCCTCACGCATTTTTTTCAGGCAGTGAGATTCCAAAGTTCTGTTTTAAGATGTAGTTGACTCCGCCCTTTCCGGACTGGCTGTTGATACGGATAACATCTGCATCATAATTACGTCCAACATCCATCGGGTCGATCGGCAGATATGGAACGGTCCATTTGTTATGTTCTTTATCTTTTAAGCAAGCCATTCCTTTCGCGATCGCATCCTGATGCGATCCGGAAAATGCGGTAAACACAAGTTCGCCGGCATACGGCTGACGCGGGTCTACATGCATTCTGGTCAATCTTTCATAGGTCTCACGGATCTTTGTCATGTTGCTGAAATCCAGTCCCGGATCGACTCCGTGTGAAAACATGTTCATGGCAAGTGTGATGATATCTACGTTTCCGGTACGCTCACCGTTTCCAAACAGGGTTCCCTCAATACGCTCGGCTCCCGCAAGAATTCCAAGCTCTGCATCACTGACTCCGCAGCCGCGGTCGTTGTGCGGATGCAGACAGAGGATCACTCCGTCACGATATTTCAGATGTTTGTTGATGTATTCTACCTGTGTGGCAAACACATGCGGCATTGCATTTTCTACCGTGGTCGGTATGTTGATGATCGCTTTATTTGCTGCATCCGGTTTCCAGACATCTAACACGGCATTGCAGACATCCACTGCATAGTCCACTTCTGTTCCCGGAAAACTCTCCGGACTGTACTGGAAGGAAAAATTACCCTCGGTCTCATCGGCAAGTGTCTTTAAGAGTTTTGCTCCGTCAACTGCGATCTGTAAGATTTCTTCTTTGCTCTTTTTAAATACCGCTCACGCTGTGCTACGGAAGTGGAGTTGTACAGATGTATTACGGCATGCGGTGCACCTTTGACTGCCTCGAAGGTCTTACGGATGATATGCTCTCTTGCCTGTGTCAACACCTGAACGGTCACATCGTCCGGTATCATATTGCGGTCGATCAGCGCCCGCATAAAAAATCATATTCGGTCTCGGACGCTGCCGGGAATCCGACTTCGATCTCTTTGAAACCGATCTTTACTAACATCTCGAAAAATTCCAGTTTTCTTCTAAGCTCATTGGCTCGATCAATGCCTGGTTTCCGTCTCTTAAATCGACGGAACACCAGATCGGTGCTTTATCGATGTAATCTTTTTTTGACCCAGTCATATTCGCAGACCGGTGGCATAAAGTATTGTCTTTCATATTTTTTGTACATGTTCCATGATGATATCCTCCTGATCTTTATAAGAAAGAATCCCGCTTTTTGGATTCTCCGCTACTGGCGGGTCGCATCTGCGACACAATTCCTTTCCGCCGCAGTGCGATTCTGCCCGAAGGGCTTTTGCTTTATGGGAATTTCCTATAAAGCAAAAAATCCGTCCTGACACCTCGCGGTGTAGAGACGGAAGATTATTCTTTCGCGTTACCACTCTACTTCGTACTGTGACCAGTACGCTCTCTTTTGACACTATCATGCCGTTCCCTTTTAACGGTGGGCTTCCGGCGAAACCTACTGTCTGTTAAGCCGTAACAAAATCTGTTCTTCGTTACCGAGGCTTTACCGACCTGTTCAGTCCGCAGCTTCAAGGCGAGTTCACCGTCCGCATTTTGCTGTCTCGCATCTCCCGACAGCTTTCTGGAAAAATGATGGGCAGTTACTATTCCTCTTCACAGCTTTTGCCATGTACCCATCCTACCATAAAAATACGTTTTTGAGAATGATTAAATTTAATCACTTGTATTGACTTATTTTAATTTTTTTCAAGAATATCGTTTAACGCACTTTTACTGCTCGTATGACAGCGGATCACATCTGCATTTGCTTTTTTCTGCTTCGGTCACTGCAGATTTTACCATCTTATGGGATACGGTATTTGTAAAAATGATGATGGCATCCGGACTTCCGATCTGGTTTCCGAGATTTGCTTTTTTTGTAAACACCTTTGCTTTGCAGCGATGCGCTTTGCAGACTTCGCTTATACTGCTGTACCATACGGTCATGGCCTCCGACAATTACTACGCTCATTAAAAATCATCTCCTTATAAAGATGCCAACTGTTTTCCAAGACTTCTGCAATCTTCTAATGCATCATCATCCGGTGTTTCATGGCAGATAAGTCCTTCTCTGTTTAATACGTTTGCGCCTCGCATCTAACATTCTGGATTCCCATTCACGCATCCATTCACCATCGCCCCAGCCGTAAGAACCGAACAGTGCAATATTTTTTCCTTTTGCAAATTTTTCTACTTCTTCTACGAAAGGCTCCATCTCGCCTTCTTCTAATACTTCTGCTCCCATTGCCGGGCATCCGAGTGCAAAAGATGTCTCTCCCTCTAAATCAGATGCAGAGATATCTGAAATGGAAACAACCGCACATTCTTTTCCCTGCTGCTTTGATTCCTTCTCCTACTGCCTCTGCCATTGCCTCTGTGTTACCTGTTCCTGACCAGTATGCTACTGTAATCTTGCTCATTTTAAAATCCTCCTTATTTCTATTCCCTGTGATACCATTGTGATCACATGTTCCTTAGCTTTGTTGTACTCTTCAAAAGAGCTTTGGTCTCCATGAGGTTTCCATATACTTTCCAGTATCCCGCATAGAGATAATTTTTACCCTGGTTTTCAATAAATCCCAGAACATCTTCTGTCGGATATCCTAACAGCACGCCCATCTCATGTGGGAACATACCGTTTCCTTCCGCATATTTTTCATATCTGTGAATCAGCTCTCTTCGTATTTCAACAGGTGTCATTCCCCGGTATCCGAAAAGTTCCATGACCTCTTTCGTCGTTGCTGACTCAAGATAAATATCCAGTTCTTCCCCTGCGGTAGAGTAAAAAAACATTGTCTTCTGTTCTGACATGTAGATCATTTCCACACTGATACAGGTATCTTTGAACAGTTCATAGACATCTAACACATTCCGGTTTGGTACGATCAGAAGATTTGACATTTTAATTCCCATTAAAAGCGGTGCACACTGGAGTGCAAGCTGTGTCTGCAAATCTTCGCGGTCCATTTCTCCAACCAACTGAAATACTTCTTTGCTCATTCCGTCTCCCTTCTTAGTTAGTTATTTCTAACTTAAGTACATATTATCTAACTTTCGTAAAAAATCAAGTCCTTTAATGGGGAGTTTTTCTCAATAAAAGTATAAACCAAAAATTATTTTCTAATACCAAAAGGCTGCCGTATCTGTGATTACCACAGATACGGCAGCCTTTTTTCTTTATTTGGTTCTTTTTACTAGGAGAATTCCCCGCACATTCACACTGTCTGACGGTTACAGCCCGGATATTCTGTGTGTCCATGTAGCCACACGCTTTTAATCCTTCGCGTACCACAGTGTTCCATTTTTTTGCAGAAAGATGATAAATCGTATCATCGTCTAACTCTACCGTGCGAGGCATCCTCTATTTCACATTCCCTTGCACAGGCAATCTGATACATGCTGTTTCTGGTAATGGCTCCGATCTCCTCTAAGGTATTTACCATCCGGTAGACCGTTGCCGTTCCGATTTTTGCATCTGCCTTCACTGCTTTATAATAAATCTCTTTGCAGCTCTGGCATTCTTCTTCTAAGATGATGTCTATCAACATCAGGCGCTGTTTTGTAATTCGGCATCCTTTTTCCCGCAAAGTCTCAACAATATGCTCTTTCTGCATCTTAGTCCCGCGGTAATTTCTAACCTCTTTATTCATGTGAACAATGTCCTCCGCAGTGTTCGCAGTCACATCCGCACTGTAAGGATTTTCCCGCCTTTTTGTCTTTTACCATACTTCTGATAACTAATCCTACAACTGTTGCTAATGCAAGCCCTACTATCACTGTTCCCATATCATGCGCCTCCTGTTACACGTTCTGTGATGAATTGTTGTCTGTTACTATTTTGCTCCGCCGCCATTCCTTTCATGTGAACCTCTAAGGTCTCACTCTCTTTGTATGGTCTGAACAGCAGATAAATGAATCCGATGATGAATAAGAATGCAACAACAGTTCCTACTCCGAATGCTCCGGTTGTAACTAATGTACCGATCTGGTATACACAAAGTGATACGACATATGCTAAGAGTGTCTGATATCCGATTGCGAACCAGAACCATTTTGCACTGTTCATCTCACGCTTGATAGCTCCCATTGCTGCGAAGCAAGGTGCGCATAAGAGGTTGAATACCAAGAAGGAGTATGCTGCTACTGCTGTCATGGTTGTTGCCAGTGTTCCCCAGATCTCTGCTCCGTCTTCTGCAACTTCTGCAAATCCAAAGAGTACACCGAAGGTTGCTACTACGTTCTCTTTTGCGATCAGTCCTGTTACTGCTGCGACTGCCATTTTCCAGTTACCCCAGCCAAGTGGTGCAAAGATTGGTGCGATCACGCCACCGATTGCTGCTAAGATACTGTCGTCTAACTGCTCTGCTTCTAACATTGTGAAGCTGCCGTCTACCCAGCCGAATCCCTGTAAGAACCAGAGTATGATGGTAGAAAGTAAAATGATTGTTCCTGCTTTTTAATGAAGGACCATCCACGCTCCCACATGCTGCGGAGTACATTTCCAACAGTTGGCATATGGTATGCCGGAAGCTCCATTACGAATGGTGCAGGCTCTCCCGCGAACATTTTTGTTTTCTTTAAAATGATGCCAGAGCAGATAATGGCTGCAATTCCTACGAAGTATGCACTCCAGGAAACCCATCCTGCATTATCGAAGAATGCTCCTGCGATCAATGCAATGATCGGAAGTTTTGCGCCACAAGGAACGAAGGTTGTGGTCATGACGGTCATCTTACGGTCACGGTCATTCTCGATGGTACGGGAAGCCATAACTCCAGGAACTCCACAGCCTGTTCCGATCAGCATCGGGATAAATGATTTTCCAGAAAGACCAAACTTACGGAAAATACTATCCATAATGAATGCAACTCTGGCCATGTAACCACAAGACTCTAAGAATGCAAGGAAAATGAACAGTACTAACATCTGTGGAACGAATCCAAGAACTGCTCCAACTCCGCCGACTACTCCGTCTGCGATCAGGCTTGTAAGCCAGTCTGCACAGTGAATACTCTCTAATGCGCTTGTAACACCCGGAACGATCCACTCGCCAAACAATGTATCATTTGTCCAGTCGGTAAGAAGTGCTCCGACTGTTGTAACGGATACATAGTATACAACAAACATAACTGCTGCAAAGATCGGTAATGCTGCCCATCTGTTTGTTACAATTCTGTCAATCTTATCCGATACGGACAGTTCTGATTTTTTATTCTTTGTACAGCAATCTCCAATGATGGAAGAAATGTATACATAACGCTCATTTGTGATAATACTCTCGGTATCATCATCTAAGCTGTCCTCTAACTGTTTGATGATGTCAGAAACATCCGGAACTACTTTCATCTGCTCCTGGATCTTGTCATCTTTCTCTAATAATTTGATGGCAAAGAAACGTTTCTGTTCTCCTGTGGAACACCGCTGTCAAGTCTGTTCTCTACATCTTCAACTGCTTTTTCCACTACAGCGTCAAACTCGTGTACTCTTGCATTTGCTGTCTTTTTCTGAGCTAATGCGACTGCTTTTTCTGCTGCCTTTGAAATTCCCGTGCCTTTTAAAGCGGAGATCTCAACGACTTCACAACCGAGTTTTTCACTTAACTTATTGATATGTATCTTATCACCGTTTTTCTCAACGATATCCATCATGTTGACTGCCATGATGACCGGAATCCCAAGTTCCATCAACTGTGTGCTAAGATACAAGTTTCTTTCGATATTTGTACCGTCTACGATGTTTAAGATCACATCCGGTCTCTCATTGATCAGGTAATTTCTTGCAACTACCTCTTCAAGTGTATATGGTGACAAAAGAATAGATACCCGGTAAGTCCATGATAACGACATCTTTATGTCCTTTTAATTTTTCCTTCTTTTTTTCTCTACGGTTACACCCGGCCAGTTTCCAACGAACTGGTTAGAACCTGTCAATGCGTTGAACAATGTTGTTTTTCCGCTGTTCGGGTTACCCGCTAACGCAATTTTTACTGCCATTCTCTAAAACTCCTTTTCCTATTTTATCTCATTGCGATTGGTTATGCCTGATTTCTGTTGGTTTTAACTATTATTTGTTAGTTTTTACTAACCTATGGGCAAAAAAATTTAGCTCTCAACTTCGATCATTTCTGCGTCTGCTTTTCGCAAAGATAATTCGTAACCTCTTACGGTAACTTCCACCGGATCACCAAGTGGTGCTACCTTACGGACATATACGTCCACACCTTTTGTGATTCCCATATCCATGATACGTCTTTTTACCGGACCTTCTCCGGCAAGTTTTTTTGACTTTGACCGTTTTTTCCACACGGTACATCCCTTAAAGTTGCCATGTTCACTCCTCTTTCTTACACTAAGATTTTATTTGCCATATCCTTTCCGATTGCGACTCTGGAATCTTTTACATTCACAATCATGTTTCCACCAATCTCAGATACGACCGTAACCATTCCTCCGGTTACGAAACCAAGATTCTCAAGGAATCTTCTTGTTTCCTCTTTTCCACCAATTTTTTGATTACATTTGGTTCGCCTGTCGGCACCATCGTTAATGGCATACTCATCATCCTCTTTTCCTTTTCTGTAAGACTAATTGATAATGATTTTCATTTATTTTGATGTTAGTATATGCTAACTATCATTAGTTGTCAAGAACTTTATTGATAACTTTTTCTCAAAAAGTAAGTTTGATTAACTACCTTAAGGTATGCTATAATATATCAAATGAGGAGGGTTTTGCACATGACAATGAACGAATCAGCAGAAAACTATTTAGAAACGATCTTAGTTCTCAGCCATTCCCTTCCGGTTGTCCGGTCTGTAGATATCGCCAATGAGATGGGATTTAAGAAATCAAGCGTCAGCGTTGCAATGAAGAACCTGCGCGAAAACGGATATATTCTTGTATCGGATTCCGGTTTTATCACTTTGACAGACAGTGGAATGGAAATTGCAGAAATGATCTATGAACGTCACACTCTGCTCTCTACCTGGTTAGAGACGCTTGGCGTGGATAAAGAAATCGCTGCACAGGATGCATGCAAGATGGAACATGTCATCAGTAAAGAAAGTTTTGACGCAATTAAACGCCACATCGGTTAGGATGTGGCGTTCTTTTCACTTCTTCATTTTTCTTAAAAATACCAGATAACATATTGTAAAAAAAGATGATCCCGTAAACGGATGCCAATGGAACGGCATAACCGATCGTTGTTAAGGTCGCACCTTTTGTATACTGAACAGATAAGAAAGCGGGACACGCACTAAAAAGGATGCGCTGATCCCCTGTACCATAACCGGGATTGTCTTTCCATGTCCGTTAAAATACCCGATATAACTGAATACCAGACAGGTCAGGATCGCTTCCGGGGCAAATCCCTTCAGGTACTCTGCCGATCTTGCTATGAATGCCTGATTTCCTGTAAAGAGTGCGGATGGAATATCGCCTCTGAAAAAACTGAGTGCCGATACAAAGATTCCGATCGTGACTCCTAACAACATTCCGGTACGCATTGCTTTTTCTTGCCCGGTCCTCTTTTTTCTGCTCCGACATTCTGTGCCACAAAAGCTGACATGGACTGCATCAGTGAGGATGGGATCAGCATGATAAACGATACTACCTTCTGTGCAATTCCATAGCCGGAAGATGCCTCTAATCCCATTCCGTTGATGATCGCACACAGGATCAAAAATGAGATGTTTGTCAAAAATTCCTGTAATGCGATTGGGAATCCCACTTTTAAAAAGTTGCGGATCTCGGAAGTAAAGCAGATATCCTTTTTGGAAAAATGAAACGGAAACTGCTGTTTTTTATAATTGCCAGGGACATGACCACACTGACAAGCTGCGCTAAGATCGTCGCTAATGCCGCACCCGCCACATTCATTTTAAAAACGGCTACAAAGACTAAATCCCCCTACAATATTGACCACACATGCGATCGCCACAAAAAGATCAACGGCAGTCTGGAATTTCCAAGTCCACGAAAATTCCGCTGATCACATTATATGCTACTACGAATAAGATACCCGCTCCGCAGATCCTGATATAAGTAACGGTCAGATCATACGCTTCTTTTGGGGCATTCAGCCAGGAGGCAAACTGCGGGGCAAATGCCAGCAGTAATACCATCAGTACCGCAGCCATAATGGCAAAAAATACGATCGCACCACCGATGACTTTTCCGATCCGTTCATTTCTGTTCTCTCCTAAATAACGTCCGATCAAAACCGTCACACCCATCGTCAGCTCGGAAATTACGAATGTCACCAGATTAATGACATTACTTCCTGTCGATACTGCCGAGATCCCGGCATCTGTTCCAAACTGTCCGACTACTAAAAAAGGTCCACCGCTCCATACATTGCCTGCAATACCAATGCTCCCTAAGATCGGTATCATAAAACGTATCAGCTTATTCGCAATACTTCCCTGCGTAAAGTCGCCCGCTAATGCTTTTTTCTTCCATTGTAACTTACTACTCCTTTTGTATCTTTCTACAATCCTCGCTTTTTTCTATTGAAAATATTTTTTGCAGTATTCCAAGGATAAATCCATAAATGTCTGCATTTTGTCCAAATCTCCATATAACAGATGATTTGAATGTGGGAACTCGACATAATCATACGATACCCCATTCTTTTCCAATGCATCGATCAGGTATTCTTTCTGATCTGCCGGAACACAGTGGTCTTTCAGCCCGTACCCGATCAGTGTCGGTACGGAATCCTCACCGACCAAACATGTCGGTGATATTTTTTATTTCCTGCCGGTATTCCTGCGCACTCAGTTCCTTTCCGGTCATCATCCGGTAAAATTCTTCTTCTGATCCTAAATTGTCCGATTTCATCAGACTGCCCCAGTCCTCTGCCACAAAATAAGTCGGTGCTGCCAACTCAAATACAAAATCTGACCGGTATGGCAGAATTGCCACCATAAGCCAGATTCATCGCCAGTGTTCCGCCCGCAGACACTCCACTGGCTGCCATGCCGGTGACCCGGTATCCCAATTCTTCTGTCTCTTTTTAATGGCTTTTACTGCATTTTCGATTTCTTCATTCATCAGAAATAAAGATGCCTCTTTTCCCTGGTTCTGCAGCGTATAATCTACACTTGCCGTAAGATATCCCTTTGACGCATAATATCTGCACCAGATATCTCCATCACCTTTAGCACCGGAATTAAAACTTCCACCGTGGATATATAAGATCAGATACTGTTCTTTTTCTTTGTCCAGATTTGCCGGAACATACAGATTGTAGGTATTTCCGTTTTCATTCTCATAATCTAAATCCACATAAACCGTTCCGACACTGTCATCCCACTCTGTTTCCATCAGCTTCATAGGAGCAAATTCTAACCGATGGATATTGATTTTAAAACTGATAAAAAGACGACACAGAATGTCAGAACAAACAGCAGATATTTTAATATTTTTTTCATACAACCCGGTTCAATACCAGCCATGCCACAGAGTGCTCCTAACACGATGGCAGCTACAATAATGATGCCTAAGATCAGAAAATCTCTCTTTTTCATACATTTTCTCCGTTCATTGCCTCTTATCTTTCTTAGTATAACATAAGATTTTGTTTTTTATTGACAAATTTGCGACCACCGCCTATAATATCCCTCGTAAAAATAATTGCATAAGACAGTTCGTGACCATCCTGTCTCTAAACAAAACTAGGGATTCGATAGAAAATCCTCTGATTTTCTATTTTTTGTGACTGGCGCATCCATATATGCAAAAGCCACAAACTATTTTTGTTCTGTATGGCACGCTTTGCGTGCCTTTTTGCTCTATAGGATCAGGGTGTCAAAAGGCGGCTCACAACTTAGTGGCTGGCAACTTGCACAAAACCGGGACTGCTTTTGTGACTTTGGGAGAAAATTAGTAAATCTTAGTCTGCCTGTTCATAGATAGTGTTTTGCTGCCATGGACGGCAGCAAAAGTCTTAACACCCCATGGACGGGGTGTTTAAGACGTACACGTCACTCCATCGTAACCTGACTCAGGCAGACTTAGATTTTCTTATTTTCGTACAACGGAACAAAAATAGACTTGGCTTTGTGCAAGTTGCCAATCAAAAAAAACTTGAAACTGCCTTTTGACACCTTTAATCCTATAGAGTAAAAAGTCCTTCGGGCGAAGATGCACACGTTCTGCTATTTAGAGGAATCAACATGCCAAATGAATTACTGTTAATCTTATCACTGCTCATTACATTTTCTTTTTGTACTGGCAGCGTTCTACTTTTTTTAAAGAGCAGGGACTGTTTCTCTGGACCACGATCGCAACGATCGCGGCAAACATCGAAGTGCTGATCATCGTCAATGCCTTCGGTATGGAAATGACGTTGGGCAACATCCTGTTTGCTTCGACATTTTTAGTAACCGATATCCTAAGTGAACTCTACGGAAAAAAGAGGCTCAAAAGCCGTTTATTTAGGGATTGCTACCTCTGTCATTTTTATCTGTATCAGCCAGTCCTGGCTGCTCTATACACCGAATCAGAATGATTTTGTCATGCCGTCCATGAAGACCATTTTTTCTAATACCCCAAGACTCATGCTGGTGGGTATCTTAGTCTATGTCATTGTCCAGCTTTTCGATGTATGGCTCTATCATAAATGGTGGGATTTTACAAACCGGAAATGGGGAGATGCCCGTCGGTTCTTATGGCTTCGCAACAACGGTTCTACTTTTGGTGTCACAGGCACTGAATACGATTCTTTTTAACGTTGGTGCATTCTGGGGCATCTACAGTGCAAAAACGATTCTTTCCATTGCACTGTCAAGCTATGTCATTTTCTTAGTGACCAGTCTTGCCGATACCCCGTTTGTGTATCTTGCCAGATATTTGAAAGATAAAAATATTTTTTTCCGTGCGTCATTTCTTAGTCAGGACTAATGTCCCCTGACCTGTGGGGGAATTCTTCTTATATTGTTCTTCTGAAAATCTCCAGTTCACGACTTCAAACCAGTCTTTGATATAGTCTGCCCGCACATTAAAATGTTTTAAATAATAAGCATGTTCCCAGACGTCAATGACTAAAACCGGTGCAAGATTTCCATGCAAGCGGTGTATCCTGATTTGCCGTTGTGAGCATTTTTAATTTTCCCTGCGGATCGGTCACAAGCCACGCATAGCCGGATCCAAATACCGATAGTGCTGCTCCGGTAAATTCTTCTTTGAATTTTTCATAGCTTCCATATTGTCTGTCAATTGCTTCCGCTAACTCTCCCTGTGGCCTTTGTCCATGTTCTTTTGATAATCCGTTAAAATAAAAACGATGGTTATAGACTCCTCCCGCATTATTTCTGATCTGTGTACGGATCTCCATCGGCATACTCTCTAAGTTGCACAATAGCTGTTCTAACGTAAAGGTCTGTAAAAACGGATAGTCCCGCAGTGCTCTGTTCAGATTGTCCACATAGGTCTGTAAATGCTTATCATGGTGCAGATACATAGTCTGAATGTCAATAAACGGCTCCATCGCCTTATAGGAATATGGCAACGGCTCATTGATAAATTTGTAATACTCCTGCATAACGTCTCCAAAGCAGTTCTTCCTGTTAGTTTATGCATTTTATGCCCGATTGACTATGTAATTACCGATACAGTACCACAATATCTCCCTCGTGGATCTTGGTGCTTCCACTTGGGATCAGATTTTCCTCTCCGCGTTTTACGAGTGCGATCAACTGATTCTGCGGCAGATTCAGTTCCCGTATCCGCTGCTCACACCATGGATTATTTTTTTCGATCAGGACTTCCTCTAAATGTTCATCCTCTTTCGATTCATATGCCGGAACGCTGAGTATCACACTGTCCTCTGCTAAGATCCTGGTATCTCCGTTCGGGATCATCGTATCTCCGTCCCGCTTGATCATCAATGCCAGTGCTCCGGTCGGGATGCTGACTTCACAGATCTTGTGGTTTTCCCAGTTATGTCCCTTTGGGATATACATTCGCATCAGTGTCATTGCCGATTCTTCCTGATAGTCGTTGAATGTCTTGCTGACATCCGCAGAATTGTCTACCATATCTAATTTTTCTGCTACCTTTGGGATCAACGTACCCTGAAAGCTACGGAAAGCAGTGCCACCATAAATACGATGTGGAACAGGTCTAAGGAGATATCTCCGCCGCCCTGCAATGACCATGATCGCAAACACAATAGATGCCGCTCCCGAAGCCCCGCCCAGGAAACCAGCAGACACTGCCGGATACTGCAGCGGAATGGAAGGGGATGCCAAATACAGCGATCGGTCTTGCCACAAAAGTAAGGAATAATGCGATCAATAATGCCGGTACCATAATGTCCGGCATTCTATGTGGAAATGCCAGCAGTCCTAACAGGAAGAAAATTAAAATCTGTGCCAGTCCTGTCACACCGTCAAAAAACGGGATCAGGATATTTTTATTTCGGATACGGCTGTTTCCTAACAAGATTCCCAACAGATATACGCTCAGATAAGAGTTCCCCCCGATCAGCTCTGCCAGACCAAAGGAGAAGATCACGATCGCAATGACAAAGATCGTCTCTAATCCCTCCGGAATAAAAATTCGTCTTTGTCAAAAGTACGATTCCGATCAGTGCTACTACCACTCCGACTAAGATACCCAATGCTAACTGCATAAAGATCATCAGCGGAATATTTCCCGTATCGGCATTTCCTAGCAGCGAAATTCCGATCATCGTCAACAGATAGGACATCGGATCGTTACTTCCACTCTCAATCTCTAATAAGGAAGCCGTTCCATCTCTTAAGTTCAGATGTTTGCCCCTTAAAATAGAAAACACGCTTGCCGCATCCGTAGAGGAAAGAACGGCACCGATCAAAAAGCTCTCTACATAGGAAAAATGTAATACAAAAATAGCAGAATACTCCGGTCAGCCCTGCCGTGACCAGAACGCCTAATGTGGAAAGTATCGTCGCTCTGACTGCCACACATTTCGCACTCTGCCATTTTGTATTAAATCCACCATAAAACATAATAAAGACTAAGGCAGCGGCACAAACCTTTTCTGCCACCCCATAGTTATCAAATTGAATTTTGAATAGTCCGTCACATCCAAAAATCATTCCTACTGCCATAAATAAAATAAGGGCAGGCATTCCGAACTTACCGGAAAACCGGTCTGCCAGAATACAGGAAAACAAAATAGCTGCAATTAATAAATACCCAAATGTCATACTCCTGTCCTTTCTTTTTTGTCTGTTTACAAGTTCCTGTTACTTTATAGACCCTGCAAAATATTTTTTATATCTTTATTGCATCTTATAAAGGAAAGAAAAAAGGCCCTGCTTTGGCAGTGGTTTTACTTCTTTGTACTGTTATCATAGTAATGGATTTTGTAAAATATGTCAAACGTAACTGCCGTGGAGCAAGGAATCCACGGCAGTCTGATAAAAGGGGGGTAATACTATTTTGGGGTTATGGCTTGTTTATGTCAAACCGATTAAACCTGTACGAATGCCGGTGTGTCTGCCGGTGCATTTACAAGTTCTTTCAGTTCAGCATCTAATTTCAGCAGTGTAATGGAATATCCTGCCATATCAATAGATGTCATGTAGTTGCCTACCAATGTCTTTTTGCTACTTTGATGTTCTTCTCTGCTAATACCTCAGATACTCTCAGGTTTGCAAGATAGAGTTCCTGTAAAGGAGTTGCGCCAAGACCATTTACCATAACAGCTACTTCGTCGCCCGCATTGTAAATGCCTTCTGCTAAAATTTTCTCTAATAATGTATCTGTTGTCTCAGCAACGCTGCGGATCTTCTCTCTGTGTGTTCCCGGTTCGCCATGGATTCCCATTCCGATCTCTACTTCGTCATCAGCAAGCTCAAAACTTGGTTTTCCGCTGCCGGTACAGTACAAGGAGCAATTGCCATTCCCATGGAACGTACATTTGCAATAACTTTTTTCTGCTACTGCTTTTTACTTCTGCTAAGCTGCCGCCTTTTTCATGCACCTGCACATTTATGTACAAAGATTGTTCCTCAATACCTCTTCTTCCGGTTGTCCATGTACTGTTCTCTACAGCAACGTCATCATTTACAACAACTTTTTCTACTTCAATGCCTTCGTCTGCTGCCATATCTGCTGCCATCTCGAAGTTCATAACATCACCGGTGTAGTTCTTGATTACTAAAGAACACCTTTTCCACCGTCTGCTGCTTTGATCGCTTCATAAACCTGATCCGGTGTCGGAGATGTAAACATAGCACCTGCTACTGCTCCGTCTAACATACCTTTTCCAACGTATCCGCCATGTGCCGGCTCATGTCCGCTTCCACCGCCACTGATCAATACAACTTTGCCCTGTGATCCGTTTGCACGAACAAGTACGTCACATCCGTCTACTCTTTTCACATAATCCGGGTGAGCAGCCACCATTCCGTTTAACATCTCGTCTACAATATTGTCTGGGTTATTAATCATTTTTCTTCATAAGGGTATTTCCTCCTTTTTCGTTTTGTGATTTTTATGTTACTTATTTATAAAGCAAAAACCGTGCCAACTTTTTTCTTCTGTTTTTCACATCTTTTTGCTTTAGGGTTCTGATTGTTTGGTATTTATTACCCAATTGATACTTTTTACCAGGTTCATTCTTACCAACCGCTTATAACAGACTCTGTAAGTATTCCCTGTACCTCTTCGGTGGTCGTCAGTGACAGGATCTTATCTACATCACAGATCCCACTTTCAAGATTGCGGATCTGTTCTTTTACGACCGGTGCCTGGGAAGCGCTCATGCTGAGTTCATCAATTCCCAGTGCTAACAGGAATGGGAGTGCCAGTTTGTCTCCTGCCATCTCACCACACATACCTGCCCAGATGCCTGCCTCATGTGCCGCCGTGATCACTCTGTGGATAGAATGGATCACTGCCGGGTTGAAGTAATCATACAGATAGCTGACCGACTGGTTTCCGCGGTCTACCGCTAAGGTATACTGTACTAAATCATTCGTACCGATACTGAAAAAATCTACATGTTTTGCAAATAACGGTGCCATGACTGCGGATGCCGGTGTCTCTACCATGATACCGACCGGAACATCTTCTGCGAATGGTATGTTTTCTTTTCGCATCTCTTCTTTGACTTCTTCGATCAACTGCTTCGTCTCTAAGATTTCCGATAACATGGTAACCATTGGGATCATGATCGCCAGTTTTCCATAGAGTCCCGCTCTTAAGATACTGCGAAGCTGCACTTTGAACATGTTTTTTGCTGTAAACAGATTCGAATCGCCCTGAAACCTAAAAATGGGTTGTCCTCTTCTTCTAAGCTCAGGCAGTCACAATGCTTGTCACCGCCGATATCCAGTGTACGGATCACACACAGATTACCTCCCCGCCTGTTCTGCAACGGAGCGGTATGCTGCTACCTGTTTTTCTTCATCCGGAAGCTGTGCCGATTCCATAAATAAAAAAACTCGGTCCGGTATAGTCCGACTCCATGGCATCCATACTCTACTGCCTTTTCCATGTCGGTTGGTCTGCTGATATTTGCAGATACCAGTATTTCTTTTTCCATCCGTTGTCACTGCAGGCTGTTTTGCTTTTCCCATCAGATATTTTCTCTGCTCTTCCTGTTTTTGAACCTGTTCTTTATAACGGCTCAACTCTTCTTCGGAAGGCTTTAAGATGATCTCGCCTTTGACTGCATCTACGATGATATCATCGCCATCTGCAATTTCCGTCTCATCTAACTCCACACCGACCATGGTCACAAAGCCTTTTGCCTTTGCGATGATCACGGTATGAGAGGTCTTGCTTCCGCTTCCTAACAGGATCGCTTTGACCTGTTTTTCGGAAAGTCCCCGCCATGATGGACGGTTCAATGTCCTTTGCACATAAGATGACATCTGCACCTACTACGGAAAACTCTTTCATATGAAGTAATTTTCTTAAAAGCCGGTTACCGACATCTACGATATCCTTCTGTCTTTCACGCAGATACTCATCGTCAATCTCTTCAAACATTGCCTTAAAATCATCGACTGCTTTTAAGACTGCCGATGGTGCTGACATTTTCTGTTCGATATAACCAAGGATCGCATCTTCAAAAGTAATGTCGTCGATCATCAGTTGATGCGCCTCTATGATCTCTGCTTCACTTTCTGATAAACTGTCCCTGTCTTCTAACAGGCTGTCTAAATCATCTTTTGCCAGCGTGTGCGCTTCCTGATATCTCTTCTTTTCTTCTTCCTCAGTGCCTGTCATATAGCGTTTAATCTGTTCCTCATAGTCTGCATTGAGAAATTGATTTTTCCAATTGCTACTCCTTCTACCACAACATTACCTGTCTTATGCATCTGCTTCACCTCTAGTCCTCATAAAATGGTTTTTGAACATGTCATCAAGCTGTGTAAAGACTTCTTCTTCATCCTCGCCGGAAACGGTCAGTGTTACTTGTTCCGTTTTTGGCTCCTAATGTTGTCAACATTAATACGCTTTATTACCATTTGCTTTTTAGTTGCTGTTGCTATGGTTACATCACTCTTATGCTTTCCGACCAGCTTTGCAATATCTGCTGCCGGTCTTGCATGGATTCCCATCTTATTTGTAATTGTGTATGTTGCTGATTTCATTTACTCACCTCATTTATTTTTTTATTCTGAATCTTATTCCAGTTTTGATACCTGTTTTGCTAACTCAGCTGCTTCGATCACTTCTTTTAAGTTGCCGCCGATCGCTGCCTGTACTGCTGCACTGATGGCTCCTTCTAAGATCGGAGCATCTGCAATCTGAACCGGAATATCTTCCTCTAACAGGTCAATTGCCATCTGGGAACTTAAGATACCGCTTCCTAAATCTGCGAGTAAGACTACGCCCTCTCCGCCATTTGCCGCTCGATACCTTTCTTCTTTGATACGGATCGCATCGGTTCCGATACTTCCGTCTTCCATACCTCCGACTGCTACCACACGATGATCTTTTCCCCGCCATCTGTACTGCTAATTCATAGATACCTTCTGCTGCTTTTTTACTATGAGATACGATTAATACTCCTACCATGTCAAGCCTCTCTCCTGTTTGCTCTATTTATTCTCCAGATAAAAATCCCGGATTGCTTCTAATGTAATCGTTGCAGATGTTGCACCCGGATCCTGATGTCCGATACTGCGGTCTCCTAAGTAACTTGCTCTTCCCTTTGGTTGCACGGATGGTCTTTGTAAATTCCACGCCTTCCCTTTGCAGCTTCACACATTGCGTTTAAGCAGTGTCTCTGCATCATCACCATTTTCGATTCCCTTTGTCAGAGCGTCCAATGCCGGCTCTAATGCATCTAACATTGTCTTTTCACCTTTGACTGCTTTTCCGCGCATCTTGATACCGCCGATGACTTCTGTCAACATTGCCTTTGCATCTTCTAAGGTAATGGATGTTTTTCCTTTGACTGCTGCTCCGGCTTTCATATAAGCAGTTCCGTAAAGTGGTCCGGAAGCTCCTCCTACTTTAGAAAGAAGAACCATACCAACTTTTTTCAGTACTACTCCATAATCTTCCTCATCTTCCGGAAGCTGTTTCATAACCTCTGTAAAACCTCTTGCCATGTTGACACCGTGGTCTGCGTCACCGATCTCTCTGTCAAGGTCTGTTAAAAAGTCTTTGTTTTCTACGATTGCGTCACTGATTTTTTGCATACACTGATATATTTTTGTAGCCATTTTAAAACCTCCTGTCGTTATTTTTTTTCTGTTGTTTATTTATATAGCAAATTTCGTGCCAAGTTTTTTGTGTGGAAATTTATTTTTTATTTTTTTAGTTATTGGGGATTATTCTTATTGATTTAGGAGGATTTATACAGGCGGTATTTAGCAGATGTTTTCCGGGGTGTTGAGACAGCAGATATTTATTAACAGATTCCGGGGTGTTGAGACAGCCGGCACCCGGCAGATATTCCAAGGTTCCTTGTGCAGACCATTCCGATGAACCTCTGAATGCGAGAAATGCGCCGCCAGTGGGCGACGCATTTCCCTGAGTTTCATCTCCATTGCACAAAAAGTCTCCTGTCATATCTGCCGGGTGCCGGCTGTCATATACGCTGTGAATCTGAATCTGGCATAAAAAACTGCTGACGAAACGGTTATGATAAATAAATATATATATATAAATACTATATAACTATTTTTTATGTTCAAAAAATCTTGATTTTGGATTGGACGGATTGTAGACGGAAGGTTGTGTTTATTATGAGGCAAAAAGACATCTCACAACTTAGTGGCTGGCAACTTGCACAAAACCGGGACTGCTTTTGTGACTTTGTGAGAAAATTAGTAAATCTTAGTCTGCCTGTTCATGTATAGTGTTTTGCTGCCATGGACGGCAGCAAAAGTCTTAGCACCCCACGGACGGGGTGTCTAAGACGTACACGTCACTCCATCACAGCCTGACTCAGGCAGACTTAGATTTTCTTATTTTCGTACAACGGAACAAAACAAACCCGGTTTTGTGCATCTCCCAACCCCAAAACTAGAAACCTCCTTTTTAACACCCCTAATCCTATAGTGAAAAACAAGACTTCACTTTGGGATTTTTTCCTAATGTGAAGTCTTGTTGGGAATTATGACTATAGGTTGGGAATTTTTACCCAACGCTATTCTTCTATGTGATATTTTCTCGCTTTTGCTGCCACGGTCTTATGGGTCAGTCCCAATGCTTTTCCGGCGGCGTTATAGCTTCCGTATTTTTAAGTGCCTTTCTTATGATCTCACGCTCATAATATTCCCATGGCATGATCTCGTCATTTCCTGTTACGATCTCTTCCGCGGATGTTTTTCCTAAGGACAGTCCTGCGTCATAAAGTCCGTTTTCCGTGACTGCCTCTGACGGTACCTCATCATTGACAGAGGTGTGATAATTTTCACTGATGTAGTGTGGCAGATCTTCTTTTTTTGCACTTCCCTGCCATCTGCTAAGATATTGATACGTTCCATGACGTTTTCTAATTCACGGATATTTCCCGGCCAGGAATAGTGGATCAGGGCATCCATGGCTTCGCCACTCAGCTTCTTTGGCTCACAGCCTAATTCTTCTGCAATTTTATTCAAAAAATATTCCGACAGTACCGGTATGTCCTCCCGGCGCTCCCGAAGCGGCGGCAGCCAGATTGGAATAACGTTCAGACGATAGTAAAGATCCTCTCTGAATTCTCCGTTTTCGACTAATTCTTCTAAGTTTCGGTTCGTTGCTGCAATAATTCTTGCATCCACGGTGATCGTGCGGTCATCGCCAACCCGCTGAAATTCTTTTTTCTGGATGACACGCAGCATTTTTGCCTGCATGGATTTATCGAGTTCTCCAATCTCATCTAAAAAATGGTACCTTTATCGGCAAGTTCAAATTTACCGATCTTGGTCTTTATCGCTCCGGTATAAGCACCTTTGACATGACCAAACATTTCACTTTCCAATAAATTTTCCGGGATCGCCGCACAGTTGACACGGATAAACGGCTGTGTGGCACGTTCACTGAATAGTGGATCGCCTCTGCGATCAGTTCTTTCCGGTGCCACTCTCTCCACGGATCAGGACATTAAAATTATTGTCCGCCGTCTTGGCTGCTAATTTCATGGCATCGTAAAGTTTGTTGCTGACTCCTACGATCCGGTTGAAAGCAGGGTTTAATTTTTACGGCGGTGCAGCTCTTCTTCTAAGTATTCTGTCTTTGCGGAAAGATGACTGATACGGTCGATCAGTTCTTCTATCTCACTTAAATTTTTTACAACGGAAATTCCTCCGGTGATCTGCTGATTGACAATGATCGGAACGATATTTGCCACTACGCTTTTTTTTGCCGTTTTTCTTCTGGCTGATCTCGCCCATGATCTTCTGTCCTTTTTTCTAAGACCCGCATACGGCTTCCATTTGGAGATATCTCATGGATGTTATCGCCCTCAGAAATATTTTCTCCGGTAATTTCATTATAGGAACCATTAATATAGGTAACGGTACCTTCTCTGTCAAACACACAGATCCCGTCCTGTACGGCTTCTAATATCTGAAGATATCGCTCCTTTAGCTCTTTGACTTCTTCAAATTCCCACGAAATCTGTACCAGTCTCGACACATCTTCAAAGGTACTGATGGCTCCTTTGATCTCATCATTTTCAATAATTGGTGTCGTATTTACTACAATGGTCGATTTGCCGATCTCTCTCGTATAACCCAAGATCGGTTCTTTGGTATCTACGACCTCCGGCAGTCTGGAATCCGGGAAAACTTCTGTCACTTTTCTTCCAAGCACCTCTCTTGCCGGAATCCCAAACAAATGCTCTGCCTCTGTATTATAGATAATGATCGTGTGCTGGTTGTCTACGACTAAAGTCCGCTCTCGATGTTACTGTAGACATTTTCTGCCGTGATGACATTATCCCGCAACAAATTGTCCACCTGTCTGCCTGCTCTCCTTCGGTCACTAAGTAGATCTCTTCGCCTTTTTTTTTTTTGACCTTCAACGCCGTTACTAATAAAATACTGGTCAGCGGTACGTTGTGCAGTCCCCTCTCTGTGTACGGAATAGAGTACGTTATATTCATTTTGCAGACGATCTGCCTTTTGTACAATGGTCGCTGCCACACGGACATGGAGACCTTTTTCATAATGTATCGTTACTTTTTTTCTTCAATTCTCTGTGTCTTACTCATGCATTTCTCGCCTTTTTTCTTTACACATATTCCTTTCGCATCTGCGTATTTGGTATCTGCATCTGCTCTCTATATTTTGTCACGGTTCTTCTCGATATCCGAATCCCTTTTTTTCTAACTGCTCTGCAATTTTTGCATCCGATAATGGTTTTTGCTTATTTTCGCTGCGGATGATCTCCTGGATACAGGTCAGCACATTGCAGTTATTTCCATCGGAGGTTTTATTGGAAAAGAAATATTTTAATTCAAAATCCCCCAGCGGCATTCTAAATATTTATCCCGCACTGCACGGCTGACGGTTGACTCATGGACATCTAATTCCTGTGCGATGTCTAAAAGGTTCATTGGTTTTAAAGAGGCTTTTCCCTTTTCAAAGAACTCCCTTTGCCAATCCACGATTGCCTCTGCTACTGCTGCAAGGGTCTCCTCCCGCTTTCCGATATTCTGGAGCAGTATTTTTGCCTTCTGATACTGTTCTTTTAAATATTTATTTTCCTCGCTGCTGTGCACCACGCCCTAACATTGGTAAATATTCCCTGTTCAATTCTAAGGTATGTACTTTTTCTTTATTTAAAATGATCCGGTAACCTTTTTCATCTTCTTTTACCGTAATATCCGGATAAATGTATTCGTTTCTGTTTGCACATCCATAGCCTCTTCCCGGCACAGGTTCTAATTCTTCCTTAATATACCGGATTGTTTTGGTGATCTCTGCCGTTGTAAGCCCGGTCTGTTTACTGATCTGCGGATCTTGTTCTGTGCTATTTCATCTAAATATTTTTTCGATCAAAAGACGTGCCTGTCTTTGCATCTGTTCTTCGCCCCGCACCTGTAACAACAAACACTCTTTTAAATCTCTTGCAAAAACGCCACACGGCTCTAATGTCTGCATAAAACGGATTTCCCGCTCTAACTCTTCTTTCGATAGTCCGATGCCTTTTGCTAACTCATCCATGTCCATTTTTAAATATCCTGACTCTTCTAAACACTCGATCAGATATTCGCCTATTTTCTGGCGACGTGGACTGATTTTTTTTTGTATATAACTGCATACGCAGATATTCTGCTAATTCGGTATCCTCGCTCTTTTCATCCGCTATCGCATTGAGATACGACTGATAATCGGTATCTTCCGTCTTTTTTCTGCTGTAATAGCCGATCCCTTCCCCCGCGAACGGCGAACCTCTTTTTTTCAGGCTCTTTTGCATAGTCTAACATCGGATTTGAAAGAACTTCTTCCTCAATACACTGGTTCAATTCTTCGCTTCCCATCTGCAAAACGGATAAGGACTGCTCCATCTGCGGGGTAAGTGCAAGTTTTTGCGTCTGTTGGATAGAGACATCCATTCCAAGCTGCATGGCAATCACCTCATTTTTATGATTCGACTCATTTCACTCATTATAGCATATCCTTTAGGGAAAGGGATAGCTTTTTTGACTCCTGCGGATGCTCTTCAAACAATGTTTTTTCGTCCGCTCTATCTCGTCTTTTAACTCGCGTGCCGATAGCAGCCGACAGCCCTGTCCACGGATGATGATCTGTTCTAAGCCGTCGGAAGTTGCAACCGTGACATTGTATTTTTTCCCATTTTCATGAGCAAATTTTTCAATATACTGGTCTGCGGTTTCCGCTTCTTTTGTAAAGACCACATGGATATTGTGATAGGTGCTGATCTCTGTCTTGTGTCCCCGCACCCGATAGGCATCAAACACGACGATCAAATTACATTTTTTCATTCCCTGATAATCACAGAGGACATCTAAGAGTTTTCCCCTTGCTCCGTCTATGCTTACCTGTGCTAAATCCTTTAAATCCTCCCATGCAAAGATCACGTTGTAACCATCCACTAACAGATATTCTTCCCCGCACTTCACGCTTTTTCGGCTTTGAAGTGGACTTATAATATTCCGGCAGTTTCTTTTTTCGGAAGGGTCTTTTGCTTTTTATTTGCACCAACGGACTGTGCGATAATGCGGTCTACTTCTTCCGTATCGATCCATGCATCGGTTTCCTCCGGTACCCGGTAAGCCGTCTGTTTTTCTTCGGAGGAATCTGACGGTTTTTCCCGCATAATGGATGGAAGATGCATATATTCCTTCACTTCGTACCATGGAACGAGAAAAACCCGCTCCATGTGCACAGAATACGGAACCCGTCGGATGCAGTGTATCCGTTCCGAATCATAACCGGTTGCCGCAAGCACTTCTTCCGTATTATGGCAGGGTGCATAACCCTTTAACGTGCATTGCAGTGTTCCGTTTCCTCTGGTATAGGCATGGACTTCCTTCTGGTAATCCCGCATGGTGCTGACCGGTGCCATTCCCGTAAGAATGGTTCTGTCAGCTTCCGTCTGCGGAGTCCAAAGGTTCCATGCATCCGCTCGATATCTGTCATGGCACGTCCCACATTTTCCGATGGAAGTTCTAACCGGTACTCATAATAGGGTTCTAATAAAACACTCTCTGCACGCTTTAAGCCCTGACGGACGGCGCGGTACACCGCCTGTCTGAAATCTCCGCCCGCTGTATGCTTTAAATGTGCTTTTCCTGATACTAACGTAATACGGATATCGGTAATCGGTGCTCCGGTCAGAACCCCTCTATGCTCGGTTTCCATCAGATGTGTGAGTATCAACCGCTGCCAGTTCCTGTCTAATAAATCCTCACTGCAGACAGACATACACTGCACACCGCTTCCCGGTTCACCCGGCTCTAACAATAAATGTACCTCTGCATAATGGCGAAGCGGCTCAAAGTGTCCGACTCCCTCCACGGTATTTTTGTATCGTTTCTTTATAGAGAATGTTTCCCTGTCCAAATTCCACTTCTACGCCAAACCGTTCATAGATCAGTGTTTTCAAAACCTCTAACTGGACCTCGCCCATCAACTGTACATGGATTTCCTGCAATGCCTCTTCCCACACAATATGAAGCTGTGGCTCCTCTTCTTCTAATTCCCGAAGTTTTGGCAATAAGAGGATCGGATCATCCCCCTTCCGTTGGGATCACCTGATAATTTAACACCGGCTCTAAAACCGGAAGATACGTCCCCTGTTACGCTCCGAGACCCTCGCCCGGATAGGTGTCGGACAGACCTGTCACCGCACAGATACTTCCGGTTTCCACTTCATTGACTGCCTCGTATTTTTCTCCTGAATAAATACGGATCTGGTTTACCTTCTGCCCCTCGATCACAGCTTTTACCTTCAGGCTTCCACCTGTGATCTTTAAATAGGTCAGGCGGTTTCTGCTTCATCTCTTGCGATCTTAAAGACCTTTGCTGCGAATGTGTCCGGATACTCCGGGACTTTTATCAGTTCTGCATCTGCTCTAGGAATTCTTTTTACTCCTTCTAACCGGGTGCCGAACCAAAAAAAACACGGAAAGAGCTGTCTTTCTAAAAACAGCTCCTGTAGCGTCTCCTTTTTTTAATCTTCCTGTCTCTAAAAATTCTTCTAATGCATCCTCACTGCAGACTGCCGCTTCCTCATAAAAAATGCGTATCTCTTTTTGTAGAAAAATCCACGCAGCCTTCCTCTAAGACGTTCTTTAACTCCCGCAAAAGCACCTCTGCATCCGTTCCGTTCTGATCCATCTTATTGACGAATACAAAAGTCGGGATCTCATAACGTCTGAGCAGATTCCAGAGTGTTCTGGTATGTCCCTGCACTCCGTCTGCTCCACTGATGACTAGGATTGCATAGTCAAGTACCTGTAATGTACGTTCCATTTCCGGAGAAAAATCCACATGTCCCGGCGTGTCTAACAGTGTTGCGTAGTCCCAAGTGAGAACACTGCCTGTTTTGAGAAGATGGTAATTCCTCTTTCCCGCTCTAGGGCATAGGTATCTAAAAAGGCATCCCGATTATCCACTCTTCCCATTGTCCGGATTGCCCCGGCGGTATATAACATTCCCTCTGATAAGGTTGTTTTTCCTGCATCCACATGTGCCAGTATTCCTACTACGATTTTTTCCCATAGTCTCTCTCTTTTCTTTACTCTAATTCAAATGCTCCGGTATAGAGCTGATAGTATCTGCCTTTTTTGTGCGATCAGATCCTCATGTGTTCCACGTTCCATGATCTGCCGTGTTCTAACACCATAATGACATCCGAATTGCGTACCGTCGAAAGTCTGTGTGCAATGACAAACACGGTTCTGCCTTCCATCAGTGCATCCATACCTTTCTGTACGATTGCCTCAGTTCTCGTATCGATCGAAGAGGTTGCTTCATCAAGGATCATAACCGGCGGATCAGCTACTGCTGCACGGGCGATCGATAAAAGCTGTCTCTGCCCTTGCGAAAGATTTTCTCCATTTCCGGTCAGCATCGTATCATAGCCATCCGGCAGCCTGGTGATAAAATCATCTGCTCCGGCTAATTTTGCTGCCTCGATACACGCTTCATCCGATGCTTCTAAATTACCATAACGAATATTTTCCATCACGGTTCCGGTAAAAGATTCGTATCCCGCAATACCATGCCAAGGGAACGACGCAAATCCGATTTTTTAATCTTATTGATATTGATGCCGTCATAGCGGATCTTTCCATCGGCAATATCATAAAAACGGTTGATCAGATTCGTGATCGTCGTCTTTCCTGCTCCGGTCGAACCGACAAAGGCAATCTTCTGGCCCGGCTTTGCATAAAGCGTCACATTGTGAAGCACGGTCTTGCCCTCTTCATAGGCAAAGTCCACATCAAAAAGCGCACATCTCCGGTCAGCTTCGTATAAGTGACCGTTCCCTCCTCGCGGTGCGGATGTTTCCACGCCCACATTCCGGTACGTTCCTTACATTCCCGAATGACTCCGTCCTCTTCTTTTTTGCACGGACTAAGGTGACATATCCCTCATCTGCTTCCGGTTCTTCATCGATCAGATCAAAAATCACGCTTGCGCCTGCCATACCCATAACTACCGCATTGACCTGCTGGGAAACCTGATTGATATTTCCCGCAAACTGTTTGGTCATATTTAAAAACGGCACTACGATGCTGATGGCAAACGGCAGTCCTGAAATGCTGACATTTGGCACTTTCAACATTAAAAACAATCCGCCTGCAAGTGTCACTGCAACATATAACAGATTTCCGATATTATTCAAGATCGGGCCGAGTGTATTGGCATATTTATTGGCTCTTTCAGATACTTCAAACAGTTCCTCATTTAAAGCATCAAAATCTGCCTTGCTCTCTTCCTCATGGCAAAAGACTTTTTACAACCTTCTGTCCATTCATCATCTCTTCAATATATCCTTCTACCTTACCGATCGATTCCATGCTGACGGATAAAGTATTTTGCTGAGTTGCCACCGACTTTTTAATGACACGCAGCATAATGATAACACCCACTACAACGACAAGTGACATCCAAAGACTGTAATACAGCATGATCCCAAATACCGTAATGACCATGACCCCGGAGCTTAAAAGCTGCGGCATACTCTGTGAGATCAGCTGACGGAGTGTATCAATATCATTCGTATAATAACTCATGATATCTCCGTGGCTCTGTGTGTCGACGTATTTAATTGGAAGGTTCTGCATCCCGTTAAACATTTTTTCACGCAGTTTTTTCAAAAGAACCCTGTGTGATCACTGCCAACAAACGGCAGTAAGTAAAGGATGCGATCAGGGAAACGGCATAGAGGATTGCCAAGATTGCCGCCATCCGAGGATTTTTTCGCAACTGCCTCCCAGTCTCCGCTCTTATAACTCTGCTCGATCACTGCAATAATATTCTGCATAAATACTGCCGGGATCGCACTGACAATAGCATTAAATAAAATACAGAATAATACAACCGGCATCAAAACTGGATAAAACGAAAACAACGTACGGATGATCCTTCTGATAACACCTTTTTTCGGTGCTGCCTGCATTTCCTTATTCTCCATCCGTCTCACCTCCTCTATTCTGTGAAGCATAGACTTCCTGATAGATCGCATTTTCTTTTAATAATTCTTCGTGTGTTCCAACTGCCTGTATCTTTCCACCTTCTAACACAAGGATGCGGTCTGCCTCCTGTACGGAAGAAATCCTCTGGGCAATGATGATCTTTGTCGTATCAGGAATATATTCTTTGAATGCGAGACGTATCATCGCATCTGTCTTGGTATCTACCGCACTAGTCGAATCGTCTAAGATCAATATCTTTGGTTTTTTCAGCAATGCCCTTGCAATACAAAGTCTCTGCTTCTGTCCACCGGAAACATTGGCTCCCCCCTGCTCAATATGGGAAGCATACTGATCCGGAAACTGCATAATGAATTCATCCGCCTGTGCTAATTCACACGCCTGCTTCATCTCCTCCTCTGTGGCATTTTCATCACCCCAGCGAAGATTATCCATGATACTTCCGGAAAACAAAATATTTTTTCTGTAATACAACGGCAACCTGATTTCTCAAGGCTTCGATGTCATAGCTTTTTACATCCAGACCACCGACTTTTACGGTTCCCTCCGTTGCATCATAAAGACGCGGGATCAACTGCACTAATGAGGACTTCGAGGAACCGGTTCCACCGATGATCCCGATCGTTTCTCCCGATCGGATATGCAGATTGATATCCGCAAGTGCTTTTCTCTTTGCTTTTTTTTGAATAAGAAAAACTTACATTTTCAAAATCGATCGAACCATCAGCAACCTCATAGACAGGTTCTGCCGGATTTTTTCAGACTGCTCTCTTCTTTCAGAACCTCTACGATACGATGTGCCGATTCATTTGCAAGCGTGATCATAACAAAAACCATCGAAAGCATCATCAGACTGCTTAAGATCTGAAAGCTGTAGGTTAAAAGTGCGGAAAACTGTCCGACATCTAAATCCAGACCTTTCGTTGTAATGATTACATAAGAACCGACCGTCAGCACAAAGATCATGACGGTATACAATGAAAACTGCATTAATGGGTTGTTCCATGCCAGGATTTTTTCTGCTTTTGTAAAATCCTCGCAGACATCTCCGCTGCCCGGTCAAACTTTTCTTTTTCAAAATCCTCCCGCACATAGGATTTTACCACACGCATTCCCTTAATATTTTCCTGAATGGAATTGTTCAATTCATCATACTTGTGGAATACTTTACGAAATAACGGCATCGCCGTACGGATCACCATATAGAGTCCAAATCCCAATACCGGTACTACCAGAAGAAAGATACACGCCATCTTTCCACCCATGATGAATGCCATGACAAACGCAAAAGAAACATCAACGGACACCGCACTGCGATACGCACGATCATCATATAGGCGTTCTGCACGTTGGTCACATCCGTGGTCAGACGTGTTACCAGTGAGGAACTTGAAAACTTATCGATATTTTCAAATGAAAATTCCTGTATTTTTGCATACAGATCTTTTCGTACATTTTTCGCAAAACCACAGGATGCCGTTGCACAAGCATTTCTGCTCCGATACCAAACATCAGTGACAAAGTTGCCATAACGATCAGCAGCAGCCCATATTTCACTAATATGGAAAACTCTGCCCCCTGCCTTGATCTGATTGACTAACATCGCGATCAAAAACGGTATCGTACACTCCATGACCACTTCTAAGGACACCAGTATCGGTGCTAAAATAGAAGGCTTCTTGTATTCCCTGATACACTTCATCAGTTCTTTGATCATGATTCATTGACTCCTTTTTACTATCTCTTTGATTGGCGGACTCTCTGCGGATACGCTTATTTGCATACATATCTTTATCCGCGGCTACGATAATATCTTTTAGCTGTGAATGTTTTCCTAATGCATAGCCGACCGAGGCAGAAACCGGAAACTCATAGTTCTCCCTCTTCTTTTCCTCTTCTAAACGGACTTTCCACGCTTCGATCAATTGCTCAGCGATCTCTTTGGTTCCATTTGCTACATATAATAAGAACTCATCGCCTCCGTAGCGGATGACAATATCCTCTTCTCTTGCAATACTTTGAATGGACTTCGCTACCTCCGTGATCAGCCGGTCCCCGCACAGATGTCCCCAGTTGTCATTGACATACTTCAACTGATTGACATCCCAATAGATCACGGCAATGTCCTGTCCATCCCGCTCTCTGTTGTTCAAAAGCTCGATCAGTCTGTTTTTGTTATATGCTCCGGTCATATCGTCCGTTAATGCCTTATATTCCATCTGTACGGCATTTTCTAATGATTTACGGACCACATAATTCACTTTGTTGCACAGATATTGAAAACAAAACGTTGTAAAAAGAACGCGGGAGTACATAATATAGAAAAAGCGTAATAACCGGAGATTCATTTACTTTTGTTAACAAAAAATGTTCCATCCTGCACTAAATGTCTATAAGAGGTACAGGTGATCAGTACCATATTGGCATCACAGATTCCCCAGTAATAACCTGCATAAGTGCTGACCACAATACAAAATACAGTCAGCCAGAATGCATATTTTTCTGAGCCGCATTTCATCATACATGCTTGCAACTACGATAGGAAATGTGAGAAGGATGATCACATGATATGTAAATGCTGTAGAGCTGACTAATACGATCAGCCCAATGGTTGTAATACTGATATACGGTATGCAGGTTCTCTCTATTCCTAATAGTAAGATCAGCACAAAATAAAGGATAGAAACCACACAGATTCCCATGTACCCCCAAGTCATAATTTTATGATCTACAATAAAAATCCTAGAAATATTCAGAATTGCCATGCTCGTACAGATGACAAAGCAGAACAGTATCACGCGGAAAACACAAATATTCTGCATCACATTATTTTGTTCAGTTTTTATATCTTTTGAAAACAACCTTTTTAAGGTAACAATACTACGCTCCATTTGCAACCTCCTCTATTTAAAAAACAGTCTTATGATCCGTTTTCTTATTTTTCTATATCTATATAGTATAATATATACATTTGCAACAATCAAATTTTCTTCTTATTTTTCTTCTTACATATTTCTCCAGAAAAATCTGCTGTTATTACTACTACACATTTCAAAATCTGTCCAATTTTTTTGTGAAATTCGCACATATTTCCATGGAATTTCAGTTAATTTCATGGTAAAATATGTAAAAGACGCATTTTGACCAGAAGGAACAATCTATGAAAAAATTCCGCAATTTAAAGCAGAAAATTATTTTCTATGTGATGTCCGTCTCAATTCTATTGACTGTGCTGATTACTGCGGTTATGTCCTTTGGCAGCATCCGTTCTACGAATAAACTGCAGCTCGACAACATTCAGGTGACCACCCGGATCGCATCCCAAAGCATCAGTTCCAATCTTCATCTTCTGACGGAACGCATTTATAACATCTCGACAGATGCCGAACTGACAGATGATTCTCTGTCTAAAAGATAAGGCAGCATATCTGCAGGATTTTGAACAGGAGATCGAATTTGTCTGGCTTTCTGTCTATGATGCCGATGGTAAAAACTTTACGGCGACAAAACCGCACCGGATTCCATTGCCGATACGAAATATTACTCCCAGTTAGCTGAGACTGCAAATACCGTTATCGGAGAACCTCACTATGATCAGGACGTATTACAGCTCTGTGTCGGTGCTCCGTTAAAAGCAAACGATGAGGTGCGCGGTTATGTGATCGGAAGTTACAAATACGATCTTTTAAACGACGTATTAAGCATGCTGATCTTAGGTGATACCGGAAGTGCATGTATCATTAATGAAAAGGTACGATCATCGCTGACCAGGACGAAAAAAATATTGCAGATCAGGTCAGCATTTATGATAAAATTCTTCCTCTAAAAATAAAGAGATTTATGACCGTATTTTTATCCTATCAGACCGGTTCCGTTACCATGAAGCTGCACGGTGTCAGCCATTATGTCGGCTACACACCGATTCCGGGAACGAACTGGGTTCTCTTAGTGGATGCACCAAAACGCGAATTTATGAATTCCGTTTATCTGTCTATCGGAATTTCTATTGTTTTGGCAGCAGTCATGCTGATCATTGCCGCTTCGATCATTGTACCGCTTTCTAATGGTATTTCTAATTCACTGGCTTCTGCAACCAAACGTCTGCGAGGATTTAGCGGATGGAAATCTTTCCGAAGAGGTTGTACACTTAGCTACCAATGATGAAGCAGAAATGTTAACGGAAGCATTAGCAAAGACCGTAGACAGTCTGAACAGTTACATTCAGGATATCCAGACTTCCCTTGGTTCTCTTTCTTCCGGTGACTATGCAATTGCTATCCCGGACAATTTTGACGGAGACTTTGTTTCAATCCGGGATTCCCTGTCGGATATTACGGATGCCCTGAATAAAACCATGCTTCGGATGAATGATTCCTCCTCTGCCGTAAATCAGAATTCCACCGAGGTTTCTAACTACGCAAGACAGCTCTTTGACGGTTCCCAGAACCAGGCTGCCCTGTTAAAAACTCTTGAAAGCAGTATGCAAGATATCACTGCTACGATTGAAAAAGAACAAAGAAAACGCCGTGCAGATTGAGAACTTCTCCAAAGAAGCTGCACAAAAGACTGCACAGGGTGACAGCTATATGCACAGCATGTTAGACACCATGAACCAGATTCATGCCGGCATGGAGGAGATCACTTCGATCAGCCAGCTCATTGCAAATATCTCAAAACAGACCGGACTGCTCTCTTTAAATGCTTCGATCGAAGCTGCAAGAGCCGGAGAAGCCGGCAGAGGCTTTGCTGTGGTTGCCTCCGAGATCGGAGACTTAGCACAACAGACTTCCGATGCACTCAACCAGTCCAGTGCTATCATTGAACGCTCTGCCGAGACGATCCAACAGGGACTTGACATGGCAATGCAGACTGCACAGTCCTTTAAGGAGATTCAGGATGTTACTGACCAGTACGAAGTCATTTCCGCACAGCTTGCTGAAATTGTAAAGGCACAGACCGACGCTGTTACGGAGGTTAACGAACAGTTAGACTCCTTAAAAGATATTGCCAGCCAGAATCAGAACCTTGCCGAAGAAACGGACAAGATGGCAACCAACTTTCTTGTACAGTCTGAGGAGTTGAAGGATTTCGTTTCACAGGTAAAACTAAGAGATCATGGCAATGCATAGCAGAAGGAGGTTCAACTTATGAAGAAAGCAATATGTGTTTCTCTCATTCTCATCGCTGCACTTTTAAGCGGATGCAGTTCAAAAAAATGAAATGAAAGATGGTTTTTATACGGCAGAAATGTCCGACTATTCCTTTGGCTGGAAAGAATATCTTTGTATCATGGTAAAGGACGATAAGGTTGTCTATGCGGAATTTAATGCAAAGAACCCAAGCGGTTATATCAAAGCCTGGGACAATGCCTATATGAAAAATATGAAGCCTGTTTCGGGTACTTATCCAAATGAGTACACCCGTACTTATGTATCAGAATTGATCGAGACACAGGACCCGGAAAAATGTGAGACCTTAACCGGCGCAACCTCTTCCGGCACGAACTTCTCCAAACTGTCCGTTGCCGTAGTAGAGCAGCAAAAAAAGGAGATTCCAAGATTAAGATCGTAAAATCCGAAACAGCCGAAGAATAAACCGATAACCGGACTCAACAGGAAATAATGCAATCATAAAATAGTGCTACTATAAAATATCGCAACGATATGTCAAAGAGGAGTATCACATCAACTTATCCCCACGCAAAGGGTGTTGTTGACAGGATACTCCTCTTGTTATATTGTTATTATTCTGTACGATGTACCGGATTCCGGCAGCCTGCTAAGAAAGACATTCCAAGAGATATGCTAACATCTGATCTGAAAAAATCTTCTTTTCTTCATTCTGTATCTTGTTCTCTGTCTTCTCTTTGAAATTTCCCGTCTGTGGCAGCTCGTACTGCTCTAACAATTCCTTTGGTGCCATTCCGATATCTGCCGCCTGTATCATTGGAACATCAAATGCACTGTCGCCTGCTGCATAGACGGTTTCGGCTGCTACTCTTTTCCGGAAACGTCTTACGGCACTTCCCTTATTCAGCTTTTTTCGGTAATACATAGACTTTGATCCCATTACAGAATACCTCTACCAAAGACAGGTTCAGATGTGCTTTTAACATAGCCACCGATTTTTCCGGCTCATTGCTTTTGGTAAAGAGAAATAAAGAGCGGATATTTCGTACCTCAAAGCATCGGTTTACATCCTCTGTCATCCACTGTTCTGCTCTTTGTAATTCGCTCTGCACATCTGCGATCAATGCTAAGGATTCCTGATACCAGACCGGATCTTCCTTGCCCTGATGCAGCAGTACACCGCCGTTGCGAGACCAATGCATACTCCGGCACTCCGATGCCAAGATCGATCCTCTGATACTGCTCTAAGGTTCTCGTCGTCGTTGGGACAACCAGAACTCCCGGCTTAGAACAGAGCTGCCCCAACAGCCTGTGGGAAGTCTCTGTCATGAAAGAGATTTCTCTTCCCTGATAGATTTCCACACAAGTTTTGGGGCCTCCAATCTCATGTTTATAAGAATAGATCAACGTATTATCTAAATCTGTATGAACAATCTGCATAAGTTAATTTTTCTTTCCTACAAAACATTTACGGATCAGGTCTACCGGGATCATGGTGACTGCCAATAAGATGACTGCGATCCAGCCTTTGATCCCAAACGGTACGCAGCTGAACATATTTCCAATCAGGTAAATACCTGAAGTGGAACAAGCGGTGCGTTAACGATCAATGCCTGTACGAAAATAATTGCAAAGAATACTTTTAAGAATCCGGTATTCTCATTCAAACCTTTAAAGATTCCAAATCCATCATCGCGGACATTGAATCCATTGAACAATGCACTGACAATAAAGAGGACGAAATATCCGGTCAGGTGCTGTTCTTCATTTTCAAACAGTCCTGCAAAAAACGGATGTTTTAAATAGACAAAGCTAATAACCGTCAACCATGCTCCCATGGTCAAAATCTGTGCCATCATGGCTTTGCTGATGATGCTCTCATCTCTTCTTCTTGGTTTTTCTTTCATATATTTTTTCTAACGCGTGCTCATTACCAAGCATAATTGCACCAAGCCCGTCCATAACTAAGTTTACGAATAACAGATGCGTAACCTTCAATGGTTCTTCCACTCCAAAGAATGGAGCGATCGCACTGACAATTACTGCCGTTACATTGATGACAAGCTGGAATTTACAGAATTTCAAAATATTATGGTAAATCGTTCTTCCATACCAGATCGCATCCTTGATTGATTTAAAGTTGTCATCTAAGATAACAATTTTTCCGGCTTCTTTGGCTGCTTCGGTACCACTTCCCATTGCAAAACCGACATCGGCTCTCTTTAATGCCGGAGAGTCGTTAACACCGTCACCGGTCATTCCGACTACTAAATTCATTTCCTGACAGAGTCTTACCATACGGGATTTATCTGTCGGAAGTGCTCTTGCGATCACACGGATATGCGGAATGATCGCTTTTACTTCTTCGTCAGACATCTCGTTTAACTGCGCAGAAGAAAGTGCCTTATCTGACTCATCCTTTAACAATCCTGCATCTTTTGCGATCGCAACGGCTGTCTCTAAACGGTCACCGGTGATCATAACTACCTGGATTCCCGCGTTCTGAACTTCTTTGATTGCCTCTTTTTGCCTCCGGACGGACATCGTCACGGATTCCGACTAAACCGATGATGACAACATCATCATTGATCGTATTTTCTACCAGTTCTTTTCGGAGTATCCAAAGGCAAGAACACGCATTGCCTTGGTTGCTAACCCGTCAATTTTCTGATTTAAAACATCCAGATTTAACTCTTTTTACATTGCCTTCTGCATCCAGATAATGCTTTGCAACTGCAAGCAGACGCTCAGGTGCTCCTTTGTAAAAAGTCTTACCGAGACTGTCGATCCTTGCCTGACTGAATTTATTCGTAGAGTTAAATCCCTGTGAACAGGAAACGACACAATCCCTGTCTGCATCAAGCACACGGAAAGTCTCTTCTCCGATAAACTTCATCAATGCCTGATCGGTTGCATTTCCACCGATCACCCTGTGGGTTGCATCGAACATAGACTGTGTATTTTTTCCAATTGCCATATCTACCAGTCCGTTTACGGCACTGTGATGCTCAAGCTGTGACAGCTCGATCGACTGTCCGTCTGCCGTAAAGAAATCCACCACTTCCAGACTTCCCTTCGTGATCGTACCTGTTTTATCACTAAATAAAATATTTAAAGGAACCTGCGGTTTCAATACCCTCTGCCTTACGCACCAACACGTTGTGGTCTAACATCTTGCTAGTGTTCTGCATCAGAACCAGGAGATCATCAGAGGAAGTCCCTCCGGCACTGCACAGACGATGATAACGACTGCTAAGGATACGGCTTCTACAACATCTTTGATGATCTGCTCTGCACCCGCTGCAAAGTATACCGACGGGCCGCCTTTGCGGATACGATAAAATATGCAAAATAGAGCACTGCAATGACAATGGCTCCGATGTATCCGAAAGTGGAAATCTGTTTTGCTAATTTTGCTAATTTGACCTTTAACGGAGAATCCGGTTCTTCTTCCTGCATCTCCTCTGCCATCTTACCCATCATGGTCTGTAAGCCGACTTTTCTGACATCTAAGATACCTTCACCGTCAAAGACCACTGCTCCACGGAACAGAGAATGCTGATCTACGAAAGTTTCTCCGGTAATATCATCTGCTAACTGAAAATCTTGTGGTGCTTCTGTCTTTTTACACTCTTCTGCTTCTCCGTTTAACGCAGAGTTGTCCACATGCAGATGCCCGGAGATCAAAATACCGTCTGCCGGAATCTTATCTCACGCTTTTGCAAGAGTACCTTATCTCCTACAACCACATCGTCTACATCAATGACTACAACGACACCATTGCGGTGCACCTTACACTGGTCTTTTTTGGTACTGTCCTTTAATTCACGATATTTCGTATCACTTGCCACACCGGTCTTTGCAGACACGAATGCCACGATCAATACTGCAACGATCGTTCCTAATGGCTCATAGATTTCTGCATAGCCAAAAGAAAAACATAACGATCATCAAAGCTGCGATCGCTAACAGGATCTTGATCATCGGATCTCCGAAAGTCTCCTTAAATTCACGCCAGAACGTAGTTGGCTCTGAATCAGGAATTGCATTTGACCCATGCTTTTTTCGGGATTCTTCTACTTCCCGGTCTGTGAGTCCGTTAAACTTCATTTCTTATACTCCTCCTTTAGTATGAATTTTGTTAACTATATCATAGAAAAGAAGAAGAAACCAGTTATTTTTAGTCTCTCCTTCTTTCTTAGCAAAACTTTTATTTATATCTTGTTGCTAATTCTGCGATTCCAGGGTCTTTCGTACCCTGACCGATGGCATTGAATTTCCACTCGCCATCATGACGGTAAACCTCTCCGAAGATCATTGCTGTCATATCGCTGTAATCTTCCGACAGATCATATTTACACATCTCACGGTTATTCTTTCCATCTACTAAACGGATAAATGCATTCTCGATCATACCAAAATGCTGCTTTCTCTGTACAGCATGATAGATATTTACCACAATGACGATCCTGTCATATTCGGCGGGGATCTTTGATAAATCTACCACGATCTGCTCATCATCTCCGTCACCCTCTCCGGTTAAGTTGTCACCTAAATGCTGTACGGTGCCGGATTTGTGATGTAAGTTTCCAAAATATACGATATCTGTCTTATCTGCTAATTTTCCATTTTTTAGAAGAAAGGCAGAAGCATCACAATCGATTGGCTTTGGCTTCAGTCCGAAGAGTCCGCCTCTTCTTTTTTGCCTCATCCCAGCCAAGTCCGATCAATACTGTGGAAAGTCCTGCACTTTCTTTGGACAGGCTTACCTTCTGTCCTTTTTGTAAACTGATTGACATATTTTTCCTCCTATGCTACATCAATTCCATAGTGACCGCAGAGTGCTGCAAGACCACCCTGGAAGCCGCTTCCGATTGCGTTAAATTTCCACTCGCCGTCATGACGGTATAACTCGCCTACGACAACGGCTGTCTCGATTGAGAAGTCCTCACCTAGGTCATAACGGATCAGTTCCTGATTGGTTGTCTCATCGACAATACGGATAAATGCATTCGATACCTGTCCGAAGTTCTGTCTTCTTGTCTCTGCATCATAAATCGTTACCGTAAATGCCACTTTTTGAGATATTTGCAGGGATCTTGCTCAGGTCGATCTGAATCTGCTCATCATCTCCGTCACCTTCTCCGGTCAGGTTGTCTCCCATATGTTTTACGGACTCACTTGGATGTACTAAGTTTCCATAAAATACGAACTCTTTTTCTGTCGGGCATTTTCCATTCTCCCCTACCATAAATGCTGCTGCATCTAAGTCGAAATCGGCTCCTGAATCAAATGCATTGACATCCCAGCCTAAGCCGACCATGATATTTTTTAATCCCGGATTTCCCTTTGTTAAATCTACTTTCTGTCCTTTTGATAAATTAATTGGCATATCTTGTTTCCTCCCTGTGCAATCTTATTTGCCTTGATTCGGCATATGATACATCCTGTTGAACTCTGCTTTGATATTTTCAAGTCTTGCCTGATCCTCGATACGCTGTTTTCTCGCATTTTCCTGAATCTGCTTTGTCTCGTCAATACCATTGACAATGGTTCTCCAGGTTGTTTCTAAAGTCTCTATTTTTATGGAGCTGCCGGAAGCTAACTGTGCAGTCATCTTTGACTGCTCTACGGTATTGCGGGCATTTTTGATCAGCATCTCATTGGTCTTTTGATCCAGTGCTGACATTGCCTCTGCCTGGATTTTCTGGCGTTTTAACATAATTGCCTGTGCCAGTGCCTGCTTAAATACAGGAAGCGTAACGATAAACGCAGAATTGATCTTACGCACTAAATTCATGTTGCTGAATTCCATGGTCTTTATCATAGGAACGGACTGCATCGCTACATTTTCCGCAGTTCTTAAATCCTGTGTTCTCTGCTCTAACATCATCAACGACTGCTGCAGACTCTGGATTTCAAACTGGATGGAATTATCTCCGGTTGCTTCCATATCTGCCTGACGCTGTGCGATGTATGCTTCTAATTCCCGACAGCCCTGCTCTCCGGCTAAAATATATTTTACCAGTTCGTGATAATAACCGACATTGGCTTCAAACATCTGGTTCAATTTGCGGTTCGACTGTTTGATCTCTGATTCATACTGCTTTAACTGCACATAGATCTTATCAACTTCGTCTCCCATGGTATGATACTTATCGAGGATCTTATCTAACTGTTTTCTCATATTTCCAAACAGTTTTCCGAAAAGTCCCGGATTGTCTTTTATCTCTTCAATATCGAACTTCGACATAATCTTTGCAAGTGTATTCAACATCTCACTCGAATCATCCAACTGAGACATATTCATACTGTTTAAGACGATATCCGACGCTTTCGAAATCTCTTCTGCCGCCTCTGCACCAAACGATACGATCGTCTCAAGATTATGTACCTCAATCGTACTTACTAAGTCATCCACCTCTTTTGAGTTTACCAAATCTGCATTCATCTGCTGTCTGTCAGCTACAATGTCATACTCTTTGACTACCTCAATCTCGTTTTTTTCCTCCGGCACGGCTGTCATTGTCTGCTGTGCGGTTTTTCCAAAATCAAGACCCATTGTCAGCCTCCTCGTTTAAATAGTCTGTCACGCCATGACTGACGCGTTCCTGATGGGATCAGCTCAAAATTCGGAACACTGCAGATCATACAGGTATTCCCCGATCTGATGCTCTTCCATCACTTTTGTGTTAAAATACTTTTCCACGCTCTGATATCCGGTCGGGACAAAAAATACCACATCAAACCCGAGCAGACTCAGAAACGCCGTCAAAATACTGTCCTCGAGAGATGTTACTGTCTCTGTCGTATTGATATAGATCAGTTTCGGATTCTTCTTCGTAAAATCAAACTTCTGAATCATCCTTATTATATCCTTATTCATGTTCAGAACCGTAGAAATGATCGTATATTCCGTACCGTTCTCTCCTGTTCCCCTGATCGTCTTCTGTGCGATCAGAAGTCCTAATTTATCTAAAATATAATCCTCGCATCTCTTCGCGTAAGACTCCATAGCGGTATACAGGATGCGATTTGATCTTTTTCCCTTTGCAGTCTGTTGTTTTATAAAATTCCGTCACATGTGCCTTGATCGGATTTGCATCCGTTGACTCAATAAACGGTGCTTTGGAAATGACATACGTCTCTTCCGTCATCAGGCTTTTGATCCCTGACCAGTACGGTGCTAACTGTCCGTCTTTGACTCCCGACACTTTTGCAAAAAATCACCGGGATATTGACTACCGAATCCGTAACACTGAAATTCGGACGGTACTTCACTTCCTGATCCCACAGAATCGGGATTTCTTCATACATCGTCCTTAACATGACTGCATTTGCTTTTCCATACTGCTGGTTGCGATAGATCCCGGAGTCCTGATACATGATGGTATCTAATTCCCGCTCCGCATGATAAGCGGCAGTGCCCATCTGCACTTCCCCTGCCTTCATTTGGAAAATGCTCCACTGCTAATGATTCCGTATAATGAATCTCATACAACAGCTTATCACTTAAACAGCGAGGCGGTATCCTGATTCGGATTTAAGATCAGCACATCCACCGGCAGCCTTGCTAACATCCTTACAAACAGTGCTTCATTCTCATTCCTGCATCCACCCAGATAGATAAAACAGCCGATCTTGGGCATTTCCCAGCCTTCAAACAGCTCCTTTTGATATCTTTTTAACCAACAGAGCAGATAGACTGCTTTATTTGTCAGCCGGTTTACATTCATTCCTGAAATTTCCAACTCTTCTAACATTATATCAATGAAAGCCTGATTCATCAATCGCTGCAGCTCTATATTTTGTGAATATTTAATGTTTACAGACAGATCGAACAACATCTGCTCCACATTATTATAGGTATTTCTTCGGATCGCACTGATCTCTTCCATGGTCGGAACCGGAATTTCCCGCTCTAAGATCAGCATATTTCTGCCACTGTTTTTTAACTCTAAGCGGAACTGATACAGTTCATTCAGATAGGTCAGTTTATCCTCTACGCCTGTCATCCCGCAAAAACAGTTGTAAAAAATCCGGTATCTTCGCCACGCAGATGTGCCGCCATTTTAAAATCCTCTAAGCCCTCTCCGTGAATCCATGCATTCGTACACGCATGTACGGTCGGTAACGTTCCATACAGCCTCACTTTGTCTTTTTCTTTTTCCATGTCTTCCCGAAGATTTTTCAGGCTGAATCCCTCCGGAAACGGCTGCATATTTTCAAGCACCAGTTCCTTTGAAATCTTTGAGCACGCATCTAGCTTCTGATACGGTGCATCTCCCTGATACTGCAACAGCAGAATATCACAGCCGGCACCCGCTAAAATATCCAATATCTTTAATTCATAATTACTGATCGTTCCTTCGTATAAAATCTTTGGCACATTGTTTTCACCCAGATTATTGACCATACACTCAAACTTATAATAAAACCAGCACATAAACTTGATATAGGCATTTTTCAGCATATTCTCGTTTTTGCCCTCTTTTCGCATTGCATCCAACGTATCGTAAAATGCTGCTGCCACATTTTCTCTCTGATAATCGTTCATGCGGGAAGCCATTTTTTCAGACTTGTCAGTAAAAATCCCATGCTCATCTGAAAATCCATCCCCATGATTTCTTCATAATAGGAGAGATTCTGTTCAGTCGGATTTGCAATCTTTCCTTCAATGACAACACCGGATTTTTCTCGCTTCTTTCGCATATTCTCCGATAAACTGTCTGCACTTGTCATTATATCCATTCATCCGGTAAAAATAAATGCACTTGTCCGGACGCTGATTTAATTCTTTAAAATAGTCCTCTGTATTTTGAATGATTCCGCGTGTAAACATACGGTTATCCCTTCCTTGTGTTATGCTTTACTGCACTTATTCTAGCACACTAAATCTAAAAATAACACTGTTAATTTATTTCCGGGAATGGTACAATAAAAGTGATTATGTGACAAGGAGTTACTTACATGAAAGATTCTATTCTGTATTACAGCGTGGGGCCTCTGCTTTACTGTCCGGCCAACCACAAGTCACTGGCAAATTCACTGATCCACGAACGGTTTGGCGGGCATTTTTCTCTTGCGGTCTGTTTAGAAGATACGATCCAGGATGACCGCATTGCGGAGGCAGAGCATGAGCTGGTACAAACGATTCATACACTTTTTAATGAAAAAAAGAAACATCTTTTTTTCTCCCAAAAAATTTTCATAAGAGTACGCTCTCCACAACAGATTCCTGATCTGATGGAACGTTTTGGGGATGCGGGTGTTCTGATCACAGGATTTATTATTCCAAAGTTTTCTTTGGAAAATGCAGATTCTATATTTCTGAGATTCTTTCTGTAAATGAACGTTACAACCGTGCGATTTATATGATGCCGATTTTTTTGAAAGTCCTTCTATGATCCACTTACAACATCGTCATCAGATCTTATATACTTTAAAAGAAAAAAATTAGACGCTATCGAACCACTCGTTTTAAACATCCGTGTCGGCGGCAACGACTTATGCCATGTTTTTGGCTTTTCGCCGCCACGTTACCCAGTCGATCCACGATATCCGTCCGATCTCGATATTTTTTCGGATATCATTACCGTGTTTGGCATGGACTATGTGATTTCCGGTCCGGTCTGGGAATATTACAACGGCTCCGGCTGGGGACCGTGGTTTAAAAGCGGAACTGGCACAGGACAGGCTTTGTGGATTTACCGGAAAAACCGTGATCCATCCAAACCAGATTCCTCTGGTCAACGATGCCTACCGCGTATCTAAGGAAGATTATGAGGATGCCAAAGCCATTTTTACACTGGGAGGAAACTGCTCCTTCTCTGGTCCATGGCAACGTTAAAAAGCCCGCATGAACGAATGTAAGACACATTCTAACTGGGCAATGCAGATATTGATGCTGGCAGAGGCTTTCGGAGTTGTCGACAGCGAATCTTCTGCACTCTGATGTCGTACCCAAAAACACCTATACTAGGAGGTTATTTTACATATGAAAAACAGCAACAGGAACAAGAGAAAACGTCAAAGTAATTGAAGAATTTACAAGTGGAGGATTAAAAGTTGAAGTCTTAGAATATGAAAAACTTCTCGGACTCTCAAATGCTTCCATGGCACAGCAGATTTACTTCATGGAACAGCAACACATCCATGTACGTCAGATCGCACTGTATCTGAACAACGAAAAGTAACGATCGAGCGCGGTGCAATGAGCTATTTCCAGGGAAATATTGAAATGGTCAGTGGTGTCACTCTCGGAAATGCCCTTGGAAAATTAGTCCGTGGTGCCGTTACCGGAGAACAGATGGCACAGCCGGAATACTCGGGGAACCGGACTTTTAGTATTAGAGCCTTCTTTTAAGCATTTCTTGGTGTTAGAGCTTGCAGCAAATGAATCCATTATCGTGGATGACGGCATGTTCTATTGTGCACAGGGCAGTGTTTCCGTAAAGTGATCTCACAAAGAAACCTCTCCTCTGCTGTCGCAGGCGGTGAAAGTTTCTTCCAGCAGCAGCTTACCGGTCCTGGTATCGTCATCTTAGAATCTACGGTACCAATGTCCGAAGTGGATATCATTGATTTAGAAAACGACACCTTAAAAGTCGATGGCAATTTTGCTGTTTTACGTTCTTCTACGTTAGATTTTACCGTAGAACGCAGTGCCAAGACTCTGATGGGTTCCGCTGTCAGCGGCGAAGGTCTCGTCAATGTATATCGTGGTACCGGTCAGGTCTGGTTAGCACCGACGATCAAGGTTTACGATACACTCGATCTGGCACAGATGCTTGGTCTTTCCAGTACGAAGAGCATGAATATGAATACCAGTCATTCTAAAGTAAAATAAAGATTGCTGTTTATATCTTCGATATTTGATGCAGCAAGTAAGCCGCTGCCATAAGAATCCTCTGTAATGGGATCTTACCGGCAGCGGCTTTGTTTTGCCTCGCAGCTTTTATTTCTATTTTTTAATAGATATTCTTTTTATAAGACTCTACTCTTTTTCTGTTTTTCATATACAGTAACACCAACTGCTGTACCACTACTGATGAGCAGTAGGGCTAACCATAGTGGATACCGCAAATGGCACAGACTGCCTTCTCTTTGCAGGTCGCTACTACAATATATTTATGGTTAATATCCCTTACAGCTAGTAAGGAATTATCCATTGCAATAATCTTATCGGCATCCTTGCTCAGACCTATCCTGGTGTGAATACTTACTTTGACAGTCCTCGCACGCAGTGACGGCAGCCAGAAGTGGGTTGATTTTGCCGCTACATACTGGCATGTGGACTGTGTTCGTAACATGTCCCTGAATGCCTTTATCGACCATTATCAAAACTGGTGCAAACGTAAGAAGTACAACTTCAGCCAATCAAAAGCTGAAGAAATCTATGGAAAAGGCAAAGGAACTTGTTCCTGTACTTCCTAAGGATGACATTACAAAGCTTATTATCAAGCAGGCTGTAAACCAGCTTAACAGTACCTCTACAACAGTTGAATCACTACGCACACTTATGAATGAAACTAGATCCTGCCATAATAATTGGAATTTATTGAAAAAAACAAACGGTTTTTGGCGTCTTTTTATGCATCTGCCACTTTCTTTATCAGTCCACAGGCTTTGTAGTTCTCCAGTGGATACCACTCCACCGGCACTTCTTTTTTTCTTCTGCTAACCGCAAAATATGTTCTAGGGATGCATCTTCTTTTATATTTTTCATTGACTAAGACTTTCCACGGTACTCTGCGAAGCAGACTCTGGTCGTTTCGCCGATCCCCGGTTTGACCAGATTGATATTGTCTATCCCATACTCTCCTGCAATTTTTCTTACCTCGTCAATTCCATGTCCCTGTGGCTGCCAGTCATCTTTTGGCACTTCTAAAATAAATTTTTTTCAATCGCTTCTAAAAATTCATGCGACAGATCGGCTTTTTCCAATTCCCCATAATAAACAGCCCCATGAAAATCCTCTTTTCCTATGATATCGTCCCGCAAAAAGTTCTGCTGATGAGTCCCGATACCGTACAGTTCAGACAGGAACTTGGGATCAACAGATCGTGGTGGGTGCCACATAATTCCGTGATATTTGCCGGATCTGCAACTACGGCAAGCTCCGATGATACACCAAAATAAGGTGCCACATCTTTTTGCAGTTCCCCTAAGATCGCACCTTTTTCCGATCCAGCCGTCCACAAATAATATCTGCTCTGCCGGGTAATGAGACAACAGATACTTCATCGCATTTTCATCAATCCCAGTCCTCTGATGATGGAAATGGAATAATGGGGAACGTCATATCCGTATTTCTTTTTGATATAATGTCTGACTAAAATGCCAATCGGTATCCCGGCTCTTGCAAGGGATACTAACACCACTTCCCCGCCGCGTTTTTTTATGATCTTATCTGCAAGCACGCCTACCGCTTCTGCGGTCGGCTTCGCATAATCCTTTAATGCCATCCGATAGGCTTCCATATATTTTTCACTTGGGACATATTCGATCGGGAGCATTTCGCAATAGTGACGGCTCTGCCTGTATCAGCCGTTCCCGCTCTTCGGTTGGCTGCGGCTGTACCAGTCCGGTGATATCTTTTAACAGCAAGATCACATCTTCTTTTGAATAAGAACTTCTCATTTTAACACCACCTTATTCCTCTGATCTGACGGTTATGGTTCAGGGTCAATGCTCTTTGCAAAGACTCCCAGCCTTCGGTTTCCTGTTTTTGTGCATCCGTCAGCACCAGTACTTCTTCATACTCTGTCAGATCATAGACAAAAGTTGTCCTGTTTTTTTGTCATAGAGACTTGCTAATTCATAACGCGTATGAAGCGGATATTTTTTCTTCTTTACTGACTGCGATCGGACTTCTGGTTGTGGCATGCATCCGCACTGTATAGCTGCCTCTTCTAATTTTGCCCCGACATATAATGCCGGATACATGAATTCTTCCGTGCCAAGAACCAGTATCCGTCTGCCTGTTTTCTGTCTCTTTTATGTAATGATATTTTTTTGCTGTATTTCCTTCCAGAGCTGCTCACACGCCTGCTGATAAGTGTCTGCCGCATGGAGTCTTCTTGTATTTATCCAGCCCGAAATCTCCTGCATTTCTATTTGCTGCGTTGCTTTTTCTTCTGCTGCCGCATTTCCTTCTGCCGTTGTATTTCCTCTTCCTGCGGTTTCGTACAAATATGACAGATGCCGTCTGCCTGATACTGCTCTGCTATCTCCGTATAGGTATCATGTGTTGTTTTTACCAGATAATGTACCGGGATTTTTAGGTTTTTATAATTCTCTAATGCTTCTTCATTCATTCCATTTAAAATGGATGCCACCGCAAACGAAACCGGCTTTGCGTAAGTCTTTTTGGATCAGACGGACGATATTTAAGATCGTATTTCCGGTTGTTACCTCATCCTCTATAAAAATGATCCGGTCTGTCTTACCTATGATCTTATCTAAATCCGTCTTTACTAACTTCTGCTCAGTGGCATGGCTGTGGGATTCCGAAAAAATAGAGATAGTCCACGCCATCTATGACTTCCCGCGTAGTCTGCATATAAGCTGCCTGACACTCGATCGCCACTGCTGCTCCGATCGCTGTTGCGGTTTCTGCAAATCCGACCATTAGAAGCCTCTCTGATGAATATTTCTCTTTTATAAGTTCCGCTAATGAACGAAACATCTGTAATGCCTCTTTGGGACTGACCGGTATATGCTTTCCCCGCAACCGGTTCACCACTAAATATTTTCGTCTGTATTATTTTCTCTCTTTGCGATCCTGACCAGTTCTGCTTCTGTATACATGCTTTCTCTCCTCGTTATGATCTCTGCCATCTATTATAAAATAATTCTTATAAAAAACAAAGCATTGCTTTATAACTTAGTAGCTGGCAACTTGCACAAAGCCGGACTGCTTTTGTGACTTTGAAAGAAAATTAGTAAATCTTAGTCTGGCTGTTCATGTCTAGTGTTTTGCTGCCATGGACGGCAGCAAAGTCTTAGCACCCCATGGACGGGGTGTCTAAGACGTACACGTCACTCCATCATAACCAGGCTCAGCCAGCTTTAGATTTTTTCTTATTTTCGTACAACGGAACAAAACAGACCCGGCTTTGTGCAAATTACCAATCCCAAAACTTGAAACCGTCTTTTGCTCCCCAATCCTATAGAGCAAAAAGATACCGATGCAAAGCAACCCCTTACTTTACATCGGCATCCATAGTGTCCAGATTACAAGGTGTCTGTACAGACGTTTTTACCTTCTTCTACATATATTATGAGCTATGCTTATTTTTTTTAAATGCAGCCAGCTGATTCCAGGTGCTTCATAATAAGCTGCTGCTCCCATATCAAAAGGTCATTGTTGCGTTACCACCTTTGATACCCAGAACATCATAGCCTCCCCAAACGTCCTGGCGCAGATAACTTTCGTTGTGTGCTGCAAGCCATTTGCTGTTATATCCACCATCCTCTGAGAAACGTTCGCTTCCCCAATACTGAATTACTGCAAGAGGTGTCAGTGAATATACGCTTAATACAGGAACAATATCAGCTGTATCGCACATTCTTCTTACTAAGCCTTCACGTCTGCTTAACAATTTGATCAACGGAGAACCGAATGTAACTGTATTTGTTACATTGTACATTCTCTTGATCGTCTTGTCCGCTGCTGCTTCCTGTGCGATCATTCCTCCAAGACTGTGTCCGTAGAACACTACATTTTACAACAGCTTTTGATATATGGGTTATCTAAATTAAATCCCATAATAAATCTGTTACTGCACCGGTTGACTGCAATCCGGTGTAATCACTCAGATTAATTCCGTTCCGGATAATGCCACGATATAGACATTTTTCTCTTTTCCATTCTGGTTTAAAACAGCCTTTACGATTCCGATTGGTCCGTTTACTCGTCTCCCATAACGAAAGTCTTAAGAGTGTACTCTAAAAGTCGAGTGTTGTGGTTGGAGTTGGCAGTGTTCCATTATTATACCCTTTAAATGTAAACTTTGCCATCTCTGATACGTTTGTATAGGTTTTTCTGTGCCATCTGCCGGTGTCTGCTCACTGGCAAATGCAGTCAGGGATGTTCCCAATACCATTGTTCACGCTAATAAGATACAGATTGTTTTTTGATTTTCCAAATTTCACTTTGATTCCTCCATCATTGACAATCTGTACAAATCACCCTTCGTAACTGTAACCCTAGGACTATTTTACGCCTCTTTTAACAGATATATCAATACCCTTTTTCTTTTTCGTCAATACTGCTATCATTTTGTACACTTGCCTTGTTGTGTCCTGATGTTTTTGTGCAGTTTTGCTAATATATTTTGCATTCGACATTAAAATTCTTTTTTCGAAAATTTTCTGACTGATTAAAACGGAAATAATGAGTAGTGCAATAAATACCGGTGGCATACCCCATTGAAAAACTACCGCTATCTCGTCTGTGGAAATAGCACCAGTCTTTTCCGCTAAATACACCAATGCAACAATCAGGATTATCGGAATAAACACTGCTCCTAACAAAATGATCCTTGCCTTTTTCTGAACCATATTTCAACAATAATGGAAGAAACAGGAAACCCACTGCCATGGAAATGCCGAATCCGAACAGCGCTACCCGCCATAACGGACCTTTAAATCTCATTCCCTGGAACCAGTCCGCCACTACTGTAACTGTTGTACCGGCCGCTACTCCCAACAGAGAGAAGATCATATGCAAAACATATTTTTCTAACACATACGCTTTTTTGAAATTGGCAGGATCATCGCATATTTTTCCCAGTGGCATTTATCATCAAAAGGTAAAAGTCGTCGCCGTCATCATACCACATAAAGAAGCACACATAATAATGTAAGTGCTTCCATCGCGTCCCGGCAAAAACAGACTGCCCAGATCAGCAATATCAACATCATCTGTTTTGCATTATGTCCAATGGTATAGAAATCTTTTAATAATAATCCGCTCATTTTCGTTCCCCCTTTATATATAGAAGCATAATCTCATCTAACGTTGCATGATCTACGACCATGTCCGGGTATTTTCTTTTGATCTGTTTTTTTGTGATCTACTAATACTTCATACTGGTATTCCTGTTTGCGATATGTAAGTATTTCACTCTGATCCATCTGCAAGAACTGGCTTTCTTTGCACCGCGCAATGCCATATTCATAGATCAGTTCATCCTTAGGTTTGCTCATAAGTACCCTGCCATTGTCAATAAACGTAATGTAATCTGCGATTTTTTCTAAATCACTGGTGATATGTGAGGATACCAGAATAGAATGTTCTTCGTCCTGTACAAAGTCTAAAAAATGTCCAGTATCTCATCTCTCATCACGGGTCTAAACCGCTGGTCGCTTCATCTAAGATCAACAGTTTTGCATGGTGTGACAATGCAACTGCCAAAGACAGCTTTACCCGCATGCCTTTTGAAAAAGTCTTAATCTCTTTTTTCTCCGGGAGCCGGAATTTTTTTAAATATTCCTGATACTGCTTCCTATCCCAGTTTTTATATATTTTGTTAAAAATCTTTTCCCGTCTTTTCCGGGGTCAGTGTCTCGTAAAAAGTTCATCTCATCAAAAAACAACACCAATCTCTTCTTTCTTTGCAAGTGTCTCTTTCCCTGAAACACTTCCTAAGATTTCGATCTCCCCTTCACTGGAGATCAGTCCTAAAATGGACTTTAATGTTGTGGTCTTTCCGGCTCCGTTCTGCCTATCAGACCCATCACGCTGCCTTTTGGCAGTTCAAAGGATATATCCTTTAAAGAAAATCCCGGATAATCTTTACTGACATGCGAAACCCTTAATGCGTTTTCCATTATGTATCCTCCTCATAAAAAATATGTTCAGAAGTTCTATCAGCTTTTCTAATGAGATCCCACATCTGCGTGCCTTCTGCACCGCTTCTTCTAAATGATGTTCGATATCTTTTTGCTGTTCCTCCTGATAAAATTCTTTTGCTGTTTGCCGATATGAAACTTCCTCTGCCAACCGTTGTCTCTATAAAACCGTCTCTTTGCAGATCTTCATATGCCCTTTGCACGGTGATCACACTGACATGCGGGGGATTTTGCCAATGCCCGCATGGATGGGATCGGGTCTCCGTTTTTTAATTCTCCACACATGACCATTGCTTTTATCTGCTCGGTGATCTGTTCATAAATCGGTTTATTTGTGTTAGAACTGATAATGATTTCCACTGTTTCACCTCCGGAATGTAATATAGTGTACTTATCATCCGAGTACACTATATTACAATTATCGCTGACTGTCAACACCTGTTCTTTTATTTTTATCCTTCTAATTTTCCAAGGTCTTCCACCAGACTCCGCATCCCACTCTTGGTCTGTACGCTTCTTGCTGCTTCCATGACACGCTTTTTTCTCCTCTTCTGTCATTTTTGCAAAACTTGACATTGCTTTTCATTTTCCGCTAACGCAAATCCGAATCCGATCGGCATCTCTTCTCTCATCTTTTCCCCTCCTTATCTCTGTTTTCTATTTCTCCTTACAAACACTTTTTAGTATGGGTCGTATGCCTTTCCTTTATTCGCTATCTGCTGATTTCACATCTTTTCTGTTTCGGCATATTTATAATAAGAATCTTATTTTTATTGGAGAACACATTATGGATCGTGATCCCCCGCGGAACCATTTCACAACAGGGAAATGTCATGCGTATTGATAACGCTTTTGTTGAGGAGGTTGTCCAAACCGTTCTTCTAACGGTTATCTCTTAGTTTCTTATGCAACAGCGGGTGCCAACCGAACAACTTCGATACAGAATCTGAGATTAAATATTACAAGGAATACTGTCCTGTTAGATTCTTTAGGACGGCAGATACGGCTTTCCGATATACGAAAGGGTATGTGGGTCAACGTTGTCTTTTCTTCTGCAATGACACGCAGCATCCCGCCACAGTCGACCGCTTTTTAATCGTTGCAAGAAGGGATTTTCAGACTTCTTCCTCTACCACTACAACTGGACGGATTGCCATGGTCGATCCGTTAAACGAGATTCTCTATACCGGCAACCCTTTTGATGTCAACAGTCAGACAAAATATCTTCTCTCAAATGCCACGATCACAGACCGCTCCGGCAGACCGATCAGCATCCGGGCACTGCAGCCGGGACAACGGGTCCGGATCACACATGCAAATTTCCAGACTTCGAGTATTCCACCACAGACAACGGCGTTTCATGTCCAACTGCTTTAATCTTTCTTCATATTTTGTGTAAAGGATGCATAAATAATATAAATAAACCTTGCGATATTCCCTGTTTTTCGCTATCATAAATATATAAATTTACAGTATTAGAGAAGGAGATTTTTATGGGTAAAAAGAATTGCATTGTTGCACAATCCGGCGGTCCTACCGTTGCGATCAATGCCAGCTTAGCGGTGTTGTCAAAGGGGTAAAGGACTCTCAGGTTTTTGATACAATCTACGGTTCCGTCAATGGTATTTTAGGAATTTTAAATAATAATGTGATCAATCTGAGTGAGATTGTTGCCAACGAAGAGACGCTGAACAGGTTAAAACACACACCGTCTATGTATTTAGGTTCCTGCCGTTACAAACTTCCTACCGTGGAAGAATCACCTGAAACTTATGCACAGATTTTTGAAATGTTTGAAAGTTTAAATATCGGTGCTTTCTTCTATATCGGAGGAAATGACTCCATGGACACTGCGTTAAAATTATCACAATATGCAGCTTCTATCGGAAGTGATGTCAGAGTCATCGGTGTTCCTAAGACGATCGACAATGACCTTTGTCTGACAGACCATACACCTGGTTTTGGCTCCGCTGCAAAATACATTGCATCTACGATCTTAGAGATTGCACATGATACTTTCAGCTATCCGGTACCAAGTGTAACAATTGTTGAAATTATGGGACGTGATGCGGGCTGGCTGACTTCTGCTTCAGCACTTGCAAGAAATGAATACAATACGGCTCCGCATCTGATCTATCTGCCGGAAGCTCCGTTCGATACCGCTCAGTTCTTAGCAGATGTAAAGGAACTTTTGAAAAAGCAGAACACGGTTATCATTGCCGTATCCGAGGGTATCCGCGACAAAATGGAAATTATATCAGTGCTGCCTCCCAGACCACCGATGGTTTTGGTCACAGCCACTTAAGCGGTGCCGGCAAAGCTTTAGAGAATTTTGTAACATCCAACATTGACATTAAGGTACGCTCCATTGAGATCAATGTTCTTCAGCGTTCCGGTGCACATATCTCTTCTGCAACAGATTTAACCGAGTCCTTCGAGCTTGGTCATCATGCCGTAGAATTAGCAGAGGAAGGGGTTACCGGCTGCATGGTTACCTTAAAACGTCTTTCTTCTAATCCATACAAGGTTGCTTACGGACACGAAAATGTAGCTAAGATCGCAAATGAGATCCGTTCCGTTCCTCGTGAATGGATCAATGAAGCGGTAACGATGTTCTCCCTCCGATGTACGAATACTTACGTCCATTGATCATTGGAGAACCGGATATCCGGTATAAGAACGGTCTGCCTGACTATATGGATATCTCTCACCTGACTAAAGCATAAATGACAGAGAATATGCCATAAACGAACATCCCCGAATTTTCCTTTGATTATAAAGAATTTTCGGGGATATTTTTTATTCTATTCTGATCATTCTAACGTCTCTGCCAACTCTCCATTATCCAGACTATATTTTTTGTACCATTCCGTCTTCGTATAACAGATAAAAACTATCTCCGATATAGGTTCCGCGAATATAGCCGACCACATTTCCCTTTTCCTTGCAGTCCATCTTCATCCGCTGTACAAACTTTCCGTTCTCATAAGAATACAGCAGATAGTCACAGCGGTATTTATCGGTTTTGTCATATCCGCTTGCTAAAAAGCCTATCAGATTTTTTTTCCTGATCCGCTAAGACCTCTTTATAATTATAAAGTGCTTCTGCGTAGCCATACTCTGTCAGATCTTCTTTTGCCGTTTCTTTTTACATCGGAAGGATCTGAAATATCAAACATGGACAGTTTCATTCCTTCTATCGCTCCATCTTTTCATCCGCTTCCATTCCAAGTCCTAACAGCATTCCTTCGCCGTATCCATGCAGATATTCGGAAAAACCACTAATCTTCAATTTTCCTAAAACCTTCGGTTTTTTCGGGTCAGACAAGTCTATGGAAAAAAGCGGATCTGTTTGTCGAAATGTCACCACATATCCGGTATTTCCCAAAAACGGACTGCATAAATCTCTTCACCTTTTGCGAGATTCTCTATTTTTCCTTTGATCTTCAGATTTTTTCCTAAAATATAAAGCTGGTTATACGTTGTGCTTTCTGCGCGTATCATATCCGATGATCTCTCCATCGATATCGTCCGTCACTTTCTCGATCCCGTATGCCGTCTTTGTGGTTGCGATCCGAAGATTTCCCTGATATTCACTCATTGCCATATCATCCGTCAAAACTCCTTCAACACTTCCGGATGCCTCTAATTTCATTTTTTCCATCCCGATAAGAAATCACGCTGATCTTCGTACTGTCGCTCTGCGTTTGCTTCTTCCCAGTCCGGATAACTGCTGTCTGTCACATAGATATTTTTTTCACTTACATAAAATAGCTCTGCCCCGGTCACTACTGCCTTGGTATCTTGAAACTTCTCCGGCTGTTTTAGATCAATTGATGCCATGACCAGATAGGAAGTGCTTAAACAGTCCTCCGGCAGAAAAATATCTTTTTCACTCAACAATTTTCCATCTACCACCGGGATATACTCCTCATAATTCTCCTCTTTATCCGGTTTCTGCGTCATGTTCTGCGCAAAAAAGTAGAAATATCCATCGGAAATTCTGGAATCCTCATAGCTGCCTTTTACCGTAAAAGTATGGATTTTCTTTGGTTTGTTGCGATCCTTCGTATCATAGATATGAATCTTACAATAAGCAGTTCCTGTATACATCTGTTTATTTAACAAAGCAATATCTTCTGTCGCACCTGTGTCACTGTTATTTAATTCACAGGATTCTATGACGATCAGCCGGTCTTTCCATATATAAAAATCAGAAATACTTTCAAAGCCACGAATCTTGCTCTTTCGCTTCAATCCGTTTTGAGTATCTGTGATCTGAATGGCATAATTCCCCGAGGTGGCAGTCTTCGTTTCTTCTGAAATCACCTGATAGAGGTATCTTCCATCGTTTTTTATAACATCTCCTTCATCCACATTTTTTTTTCCTGTGTATTAGTAACTCCATGCTCTGTCTGATCACTGCTTTCTTTTTTGTCTCACCCCGAACAGCATCTGAACTTTCTTCGTTACCCGCTGTCGTTCTTGCCATATCGGCTGTATCCAGCGTTCCGATGGCATATTCCTGTACCTCTCCCTGTACATATTCTCCCTGCCCAAAGTTCGGAAAACTGCTGATATATGTTGTGATAGGTTGTATGAGCAGCCGTGTCCTTCGTCTGTGACTTCGTACCATATGTCTGCTGATCTGTTCCCGCTTTTTCTTGTGATCCCACTGACTCCTCGCGAGCAGGATGATACATAGACATGCTGCGGTTACAGCAGGATACCAGTGTTTGATGTTTCCAGTTATATTTTTATGTTTCTTTTGCTGCTCACCGGTCGTTTGCGTTTTTATATATTTCCGCATATTCTCTGTCTCTAACTCTGGCGGGATTTCCTCTGCCTCTGCTGACTGTTCTAAGTATTTTTTATTTCTTCTTCATCCCATGAATGATTGCTTTTTTTTATGTTCCATTCTCATCCCTCCAGCTTCTCTCTCATTTTTTCAATGCCCTGCGGTATTTAGAACGGATGGTGCTTGGATTTTTTTTCTAAAATACCAGCAATCTCTTCACCGGTATATCCACCAAAAACAGACAACGCCACGATCAGCCTTTCCTCATCTTTTAATTCCCAAAATACTTCTTTTACGGCAGCTTCTGCATCGCAAAATCTGTTTCTTTTGATGTTTCTTCGCTCCGATTGCTCAAAATATCTTCGATATCATCCTCTTTACGAAACCATGTCCGCATTCGCCTTTTGCAACGATTCACAAGGATCTGCATCATCCATGCCGCATACTTTTCTTTTTCCCGCAACTGCCCCCATTTTTCATAGGAGATCAGTGCCGCATCCTGTACCGCATCTTTTGCCTCTTCAGCATTTTTCAGATAATAATATGCTGTTTTATACATCCGGGGATAAATCTTCATAACAACGGATGAATTCTTCCATAGGTCCCTCCTCCTGTGCTCTGTGAGCATGCCTACTCACTTGCACTCATTATATCAGAGTCCCGGCATGGCGAAAATGTTGCATTTATTTTTTGTGCTATTTTATTTTTTGAAATTCAGGTGGAATTGGATTTTCAGGCAGATGCCCACTCTCCCTCTTTTAGATTTTTAATATTGGTGAATACTTCTGAATCTGTTTGTTGAATCAAATCATTTTTGTTTTGAATTGTTCTATTGAATTTTTGAGAAGTCTACCACAGAGACGCACAAATGAAATATGGAATATTTCATTTGTGCCTCTATTAATTCCACCAGAAATAAATCCCAATATTTTAACCCTGATATCTAAATCACCATACTGACATTTTCCTATATTTTAAGGCAGCCGCTCAACGCTGCTGCCTCATCAGATCCTCTAACGTAATACCACGAAAATAATCTTTCGTCAGTTTATAATAATCTTCCCATACCGGCAAAGTCACGCATGCTGCCGCCCGTTCACATACAGCCGCATTTTCTGCAGGCGGTGAGACCGGTGCCAAATCCCCTTCTGCAAGGATCAATATATCCCACAAAGTCACCTCGGATGGCTCTTTTGTCAACCGGTATCCGCCGCCAATGCCGTGCGAGGCTGTCTACCAGCCCGCCTGTTTTCAGTACCGGCATCATCCGCTCGATATATTTTAGGGAAATCCCTGACGGGCCGCCACTTCTTTCATCGGGATAAATTCACCGTTACCATGCTCGGCAAGGTCTAAAAGAATACGGATGGAATATCGTCCGCGTGTCGAAATCATTCTTTTCCCTTCCCTTTCCTATTTTTTTAAACTGCTGCAAATCCTTTTTCAAGATCTGCGATAATATCGTCAATATGCTCTGTTCCAATGGAAAGACGGATGGTAGATGGTGTAATTCCCTGATCTGCAAGTTCTTCTTCTGACAACTGGGAATGTGTGGTAGTTGCCGGATGGATTACCAATGATTTTACGTCTGCTACATTTGCAAGCAGCGAGAAAATCTCAAGGTTATCGATAAAGCGGTATGCCTCTTCCTGACCACCTTTGATCTCAAATGTAAAAATGCTGCCGCCACCATTTGGGAAATACCGCTCATAGAGTGCGTGATCCGGATGATCCGGGAGGGATGGATGGTTTACTTTTGCAACTTTCGAATGCTTACGAAGATATTCAATGACTTTTTTTGGTATTCTCGGCATGTCTCTCTAATCGAAGAGAAAGTGTCTCTGTTCCCTGTAACAGTAAAAATGCCGCAAACGGTGAAATTGCTGCACCCTGATCACGAAGAAGGATTGCACGGATGTAAGTTACAAAACGCAGCCGGACCGGCAGCATCTACAAAAGATACTCCATGATAACTTGGGTTTGGTGCTGCGATCGGTGCATATTTTCCACTTGCTTTCCAGTCAAATTTGCCGGAATCTACGATGATTCCACCAAGAGTTGTACCGTGGCCTCCGATAAATTTTGTTGCAGAATGTACGACAATATCTGCACCATGCTCGATCGGACGGATCAGATATGGAGTACCAAAAGTATTGTCTACTACAACCGGAATGCCGTGTTTATGTGCAATCTCTGCGATCGCATCGATATCCGGAATGTCACTGTTTGGATTTCCAAGTGTCTCTAAGTAAACTGCTTTCGTATTTGGTAAAATAGCTGCTTCTAACTCTTTGAGGTCGTGGGCATTGACAAATGTTGTCTCTATTCCAAACTGTACTAACGTATGCTCTAACAGATTAAAAAGTTCCACCATACACTGTTTTCTGTGCAACAATGTGATCTCCTGCCTGTGCCAATGCCTCAATCGCATAAGTAATGGCTGCTGCTCCTGATGCAACTGCTAACGCTGCAACTCCACCCTCTAATGCTGCAATTCTCTGTTCAAATACATCCTGTGTGGAATTTGTCAGACGACCATAGATGTTTCTGCATCGCGCAGTCCGAAGCGAATACATAAGAAGTGGTTGCATAGATCGGTACGGCTCTTGCATCTGTTACCGGATCTGCTTTTTCCTGTCCTACATGAAGCTGCAATGTTTCAAATTTATAATTACTCATCTTCTTTACCTCATTCTTTCTTAAGATTTATTTGCTTTTTCTTTTACATACCTACCAAGTAGGTTGGTGTTATATTATAGAAAAAATTTCCACTTGTCAAGGACTTTTATTAACTTTTTCTGACAAATTTATAGGAGGCACTTATCTTCCTCATCAGAAGAGAAGTGCCTCCTGTTTATAATATTCTAAAGTTTGATTCTATTATGAGTATCGCTCACTCATAATTCCGTTGCTCGCTGATCCATGGATCATGCTTTCACTTTTGCAGTCAATGCTCCATTTTCCACATCGATCAGGATGGTGTCTCTGCACGAACGCGATCCGCTAAAATCAGCTTTGCTGCCTCGGTTTCAACTGTTTTTTGCAGATAACGTTTCATCGGTCTTGCACCATAAACCGGATCAAATCCGTGGTCTACCACATACGCTTCTGCTTCTTTTGACAACTCGACACGGACTTCTTTGTCTACCAGACGGCTGTTCAGATCCTCCATTAACAGATGGATGATTTCTCCAATGTTGTTCTTTGTCAATGGCTTAAACAGGATGATCTCATCCAGACGGTTCAAAAATTCCGGTCGGAATCCGGCACGAAGTTCATTCATAACGGCTTCTTCGGCATCTTTACTGATGTTGCCGTTTTCATCAATACCATCTAACAGGTGTGCTGAGCCAATGTTAGAAGTCATGATCAGGATCGTATTTTTTAAAATCTACGGTCCTGCCCTGTGAATCCGTGATCCTGCCATCATCTAATACCTGAAGTAATACGTTGAATACATCAGGATGTGCCTTTTCAATCTCGTCAAAAAGCACTACGGAGTATGGTTTTCTACGGACTGCCTCGGTTAACTGTCCGCCCTCTTCATAGCCGACATATCCAGGAGGCGCTCCGATCAGACGTGATACGGAATATTTCTCCATGTATTCGCTCATGTCAATCCTTACCATGTTGTTTTCATCATCAAACAGGCTCGCTGCGAGACTCTTTGCCAACTCCGTTTTTCCGACACCGGTTGGTCCAAGGAACAGGAAGGAACCGATCGGTTTCGTCGGATCTTTGATTCCTGCTTTGGAACGGATGATCGCTTCGGTTACTTTTTGTAACTCCTTCATCCTGTCCGATGACACGTTTATGAAGTTCCTCATCTAAGTGCAGGGTTTTGTTTCTTTCACTCTCTGTCAGTTTTGCTACCGGGATTCCTGTCCAGCGGGAGATGATCCTTGCAATCTCTTCATCGGTAACACTTTTCGTGCACCAGTGAAAAATCTTCTTTTTTCACTTTTTTCTTCTTCTGCGGCAAGCTCACCCTCTAACTGTGGGGAGTCTGCCATACTGAAGTTCTGCTGCTTTCTCTAAATCGTAGTTCTGCTTTTGCAAGTGCAATTTCTTTTTTTCAAAGACTCCAATTCCTCACGCAGCTTCTGTACCTTTTCTACGGTCTTTTTCTCGTTGTCCCACTGTGCCTTCTTCGCTGCAAATTCATCGTTTAATTCAGCTAATTCTTTTTGAAGTGCCTCTAAACGATCCTTGCTCAGATGGTCTTCCTCTTTTTTTCAATGCAGTTTCTTCGATCTGAAGCTGCATAATCCTACGGTTCAACTCATCTAACTCGGTTGGCATAGAATCTAATTCGGTTTTGATCAGGGCACATGCCTCATCAACTAAGTCAATTGCTTTATCCGGTAAAAAACGGTCCGAAATATAGCGGTTCGAAAGGACTGCTGCACTGACTAATGCGGCATCGGTAATCTTAACTCCGTGGAATACCTCATAGCGTTCTTTGATACCTCTTAAAATGGAAATTGTGTCTTCCACTGTCGGCTCGTCAACCTGTACCGGCTGGAAACGACGCTCTAGTGCTGCATCCTTTTCAATATATTCCCGGTATTCATCTAACGTTGTTGCACCGATACAGTGAAGCTCACCTCTTGCAAGCATCGGTTTTAACATATTGCCCGCATCCATGGCACCGTCTGTTTTTCCCTGCTCCGACAATGGTATGCAGCTCATCAATAAAGAGAATGATCTGACCGTCACTCTGCTTTACTTCATCGAGCACTGCTTTTAAACGTTCCTCAAATTCTCCACGGTATTTTGCACCTGCTACTAATGCACCCATATCCAGTGCAAACAATTTTTTTATCCTTCAGTCCTTCCGGCACATCACCACGCACGATCCTCTGTGCTAAGCCTTCTACTACTGCTGTTTTTCCGACACCCGGTTCACCGATCAAAACCGGATTGTTCTTCGTCTTTCGTGACAGGATCCGGATAACATTACGGATTTCCGTATCCCTTCCGATGACAGGGTCCAGCTTCTGGTCTTTTGCCCGCTCTACCATGTCATAGCCGTATTTTTCCAACGTATCATATGTTGCTTCCGGATTGTCACTGGTAACCCTCTGATTACCACGCACGGTAGAAAGACTCTGTAAAAATCTTTCTCTGGTAATACCATATTCCTTAAACAGTTCTTTCATTGCCTGATTCGGGTATTTTATCAATGCTAAAAACAGATGCTCTACCGATACATATTCATCTCCCATCCGTTTTGCTTCATCTTCTGCATGGATCAGAACCTTATTCAGATTCTGTCCCACATAAACCTGTCCTCCGGACACTTTAACTCTGGCTTCCAGTTTTCGTCTTGCATTATCTGCAAAATGCTGTTTCTGGATCTCCATTTTCTCAATTAATTTCGGAATCAGTCCATCTTCCTGCTGCATCAATGCAACCATCAAATGTTCTGCTCGATTTCCTGATTTCCGTATTCATATGCTAATTTCTCGCAATCGTTGATCGCTTCTACTGATTTCTGGGTAAATTTCTGGATGTTCATACTTCTACGCCCCTTTCTATCGTCACATTCTATTTCCTAAAAATAAGAATGTCTGAAACCTATTTTTCCTTTACAATATAAGGTATAACACCTTTTGTTAGCACTGTCAATAGGTGAGTGCTAATTCTTTTATAAAAAATTTTAACATAAAAATTCCCTGTTCCGGTATCATATTATACCCCGAACAGGGAATTTTCTATGTTGAGATTTCTCTTCCTCCATACTTTCTCAAAGTATAGCAGAAAGAGGAAAAACATTCAATTATACCTCGCCTTCAATTCCACGGAATCTGCTTAAGAACTCTTTGGTCTTTTCGCTCTTTGGCTCTAAGAATACTTCTTTTGCAGTTCCTTCTTCCTCGATCACGCCGTCTGACATAAAGATCACATGACTTGAAATGTCTCTTGCAAATGCCATCTCATGTGTGACTACGATCATCGTAAGGCCTTCACGCGCAAGCTGACGCATGATATTTAAGACTTCTCCGACCATCTGTGGGTCTAATGCGGAAGTCGGTTCGTCAAAAAGCGGATTTCCGGCTCCATTGCCAAAGCCCTTGCAATCGCTACACGCTGCTTCTGACCACCGGAAAGCTGACGCGGTTTTGCATTGATGTACGCGTCCATGCCGACCTTCTTTAAGTATGCCATTGCTTTTTCTTCTGCTTCCTCTTTTTTTCTTCCCGCCACCTTAATCTGACCGACCATGCAGTTCTCTAAAACTGTCATGTTATTAAACAGATTAAAGCTCTGGAACACCATGCCAACCTTTGAGCGGTACGCCGGCACGTTAATCTTTGGGTCTGTGATATCTTCACCATGATATAAAATGCTTCCACCGGTCGGTGTTTCTAACAGATTCACACATCGGAGCATTGTGGATTTTCCTGAACCGGACGCTCCGATCACGGAAACCACATCACCTTTTGCCACCTGAAAACTGATATCTCTTAACACATCGTGAGAGCCAAAAGATTTTTCCAGATGAGTTACTTCTAATATTACATCTTCTGCATTCATATGAAACCTCCTCTACTCTCCACGTTTTACTTCTTCGCCCAGCTGGGTCCCGATCCCCATGACATCGACTAATTCATAGTTCTGTGAACCGTCCATCTTTTTCTCCCATAAACGGAGCAGTTTAGACGCTGCTAATGTCATGATCAGATACATACACATTACGATCACTGCGGATTCAAAATAGGTATACAACGCACCTTTGCCACGCTCTTATGTACAAAGAACAAGTCTACAATACTGATAATGGACAATACGGAAGTATCCTTGATGTTGATGATCAGGTTGTTGCCGATCTGCGGTAAAATATTCCGAAATGCCTGTGGCAGAATGACATTGGTCATTGTCTGTACATGTGTCATTCCAATTGCCTTTGCACCTTCGGTCTGTCCCGGATCGACGGAAATGATTCCACCACGCACGGATTCTGCCATATACGCACCGGTATTGATCGATACGATTAAAAATGCAGACTGCCACATTCCCATCTGGATGTTAAAAATCTGTGCGGCTCCATAGTAAATAAACACTGCCTGAACGATCATCGGCGTTCCACGGAATACTTCCACATAAATCTTTAAAATAATTTTTACAATCTTTAAAACAATCTTTTTAACAGCGAATCTCTCTGCTTGTCCTCCGGAATCGTCTGGATGATTCCGACGATAAATCCTATCAGACAACCGATTGCTGTCGATACGAGTGCAATCACAAGTGTTGTTCCTGCACCTTTTAAATAGGAGGTTCCATATTCCTGTAACAGATAGAGAATACGTTCCCAAAAGTTCATGTTTGAAATCACGTTATCTAACCCCTTTTTAATTGATTACTCGGATAACGGCTGAACAGAAATTGCCTCGTCCATCATAGAGTCAAAGTCCTCTGTTGTCATCTCTTTTAATACGCTGTTGATCTTGTCTGTAAGCTCTGTATTTCCTTTTTTCACAGAAATACCAATGTTGATATCTTCATCGGATACTTTGTAGTTATCATCTGTATCTGTAAAATCTAAAATCTTCAGATCCGGATAAGCAACACATGCTGCTTTTGCTGTCGGAATATCTGTTGCTACTAAATCTGTACGGTCACTCTCTAATGCTACTAACATTGCCGGAGCTGATTCCTGTGCCGGCTGGATATTCGCATCTTTTAACTGTGGCAGACAATTGTCGTACCAGATCGTTCCAAGCTGTGATGTACAGGTTGCACCCGCAAGATCGCTGATTCCTTTTTGCATCTGCATATTTTCCATCAGATTTTACTAAAGTAACAATGGATGCATAATAATATGGCTCTGTAAAATCTACCATTTTTTTTTCTGTCAGAAGTAATTGACTGACCCTGCGATAACACAATCCACGGTTCCTGACTGTACTGCAAGAATTAAAGAATCCCAGTCCAGTTTTACGATCTGAAGCTCACAGCCTAATTTATCTGCGATCTTCTTTGCCATCATAACATCGTATCCATATGCATAATCTTTGCTGTCCTCGATCGGAACTGCTCCGTTCGAGTTATCTGACTGTGTCCAGTTATATGGTGCATAGCCACATTCCATTGCTACTCTTAAAACCGGTGTTCCTGACTTATCTGCGTCTGCTTTTGTTTCCTTGGTCTCTTTTTGAACCACATGCTGCCAGTGAGCAAACCATCACTGCCATTAAAATTACTCCAATTAATTTCCTTTTCATCCTTGCTCCTCCTTAGAATTATGTCAACTACAACAAAAAATGGAGAAAGTATGACCTTCTCCATCGAATTGTTATAATTATACACCAAATATGTCAAATGTCAACTGTGAAATTTTTACTTTTTACGCATTTTTATGTAAAAAATTCGCATAATTCCTTATTCCACCGTTCTTTTCGTGTATCCTTCTTATTTTTTACTTTTTCTTTAAAGTTTCTACAAACATCAGGCTAAAACTGATCAATAAAAAGACGCAGTGAAACCCATATGATATGTAAACCAAATCTTATGGATAAAATTCCACCGATTCCCCGCTCCTATGGCAAAAAAGAAGATGATTCCAAAATAGTAAAGTGCCCGCTCTAACTGCTCCGGTTTTTTCTCCCCGCACCAAACGGACAATGCTGCCGTACCGCTTCTCAGATTTCCGATGCACATGGTACTTGCATAGGAATAACCTCCGACTTTTCGGAACGTCTGTACCGCATAGCACATGCAAAAAGATACCATGATCGTTGCCGGAAGATTCCATTTTTCAGGCATAAAACCTACGATAAACAGAATGGCGATCTCCGCTAACAAAATGCCCTGTCTCCAATGCAGACGTTTTGCATATCGGTGCCGATACTGTATCCTCTCTGCAATAAACACTCCCACCGCAAATGCCAACAGTGGCAGCAGATAACGGATTCCTTCCCCGCCAGCGTCCCTCCATAAAATGCTGGCTCATCAGTACCACATTGCCAGTCTGTGCGTTTGAAAACACCCGCTAAAAAACAGACTATTACAAAATGCTTCCGACATCTGCTTGTTTTCTACGATCAATTCCTCTACAGGATTCTCCAAACCCGCCATTCCATCACGCTCCCTCTCCCTTCCCGCACTACATTATACACTGATTTTGGGTTCTGTAAAGTGTGGAATGGTTGAAAATACATAAAAGGATTTTCTGACAGTTCTAAAAATATATTCTATTTTGATTTAGATACTTATCTTTTATATCATACGCTGTCCCCGGCTATTCCCACTGACATGCTGCGTTTCCTGTTCGTCGCCCACGCCTTTTTACTCATGTTTTGTGCAACTCGCCCTACAGGCTCAAACAGGCGCAAAACATGAGCGGCAGTGTGCTCCTCACGACGGAAGCCCTCGCAACTGTCTGTGGGGATAGCCGGAACTGCTACATTGTGTTTATATGGAAAATTTAAGATGATTTATGACTTGTTTGTAAATGGTCTCTAAAAATTCATCCAGAAGCTATCCAAGAAATTTTGAAAATTCTCTAAGGATTTTGCGGAATGTTCTATAAATCATTAGATTTACATGACATATCCCATTTCTGAAATCAAGACCGTTTTACATATAATATATCTAGTTCTATTTCACCACAATTACTGGCAGCACCTTCTCGGAAATCTCAATGTAGAACTCACTCCTCCCCCAACCACATTAGAAAGCGTATATCCCAGCGAGCTCCCGACGATTATGAAAGGTTTCTTTTTGTGCTATGGAGATGAAACTCCCGGAAGCGTGGAGCCCTTTGGCGAACACGATTCACTGCTTTTAAGGAGGTTCATCGGAATGCTTAGCACAAAGGAAACCCGGAATAATCGTCAGGAGCCCGCTGAACATTACCCCTTCCTAACAGATCACACAAAAAAAGAAGACACAGAGTTTTCTCCATGTCTTCTCACAATTTCTATTCTTCTTACTGCTCTTCAGCTCTTGCCATAGCAATCTGGAAGTCTTTCTGATCTGTAAAGATTTCGTTCTTGTATGGATTCTTCTTCTGCTCAAGAGAACGTTTGATGATAATGGTAATGCAAAGTACGTTTACAACGATTGCAAGGATTGCCATTACACCCTGAGCTGTTGGGTTTGCGTATGCGGCTGAGCTGCTGTAGATAACTCTAAACCATTTGTCCACTCTTTTCCATAAAGAGATGGTAATACTGCAAACTTAGATCCTACCTGGAATAATGGGAATACCTGTGCGAACATACACCATGTTGCTAAAGTATTTGCACGGTTCTGGATCCAACCACCCTTGTTCCAGAACATTGCTGCGAATGTAGGTGCTAATAATAATGCAATACCACAGTACCAGCTATGTGTAGGAAGGTTCAGGTATGTATAAGTAAAGTTCCATACATCGTATGCTAAGATGAACTGCCATGTCATATCAGGCCATAACATATCATCTTTTTTCTTGGATGTGTAGATTCCCCACCATCCTGTCATACAGAAGATGTTAAGAATTCCGGCAATACCGTTTACCCAGTTCCACCATCCACCGTAGAGCCATACGCCCTCGTTAGATAACCAGTATCTGGAACCGGTCTCAGCAAATGCCTGTGCACCTCTGATCGCAGACTCAAAGTCAGAACATACTGCGATTAAAATGTTAATTGCTACGATGATGAATGGGAATGGTTTAAACCATTCTTTCTTTCCAATGCCCCATTTGTATTTGAGCATCATGAAACCAATACATCCTGCTACTGCTGCATACAGCTTCGCATAATGGAACCAACCGTTCATGTATTTATGTGTCTGGTTGTTTAATGCCCACTCTGCGCCGTTTGCTGCGCCTATTGCGATGGCAATAAAATAAACTGTCAATGCAAGTGGTAAGATCAGGAAAAGAATACTCCTCCTGCTTTTTGTACGACGGGCAATTTCATTACAGATAACTAATCCGGCAAATACCAGGACCCATCCGAGAAGCTGCCACATGGCGTTATCGCCATAAAGGTTGAATAACATATCTTCTTTCCTCCTTCAATGCTACTTAAATATATGATATTCTTTGGCTGGTCATACCAGCCGATGAGTCCAATTTTAATACTTTTTTTAATGAAATTACAAGTTTTTTAACGATTTTCTACTACTTTTTACATATTTTTCGTGATTTTTTCGTGAATACGCCCCTTCTGGTTGCTGGTCGAACCAGTGACAATGAATATTTCTTATCCCTCTTCATCCACCTGGATTCCTTCAAATCCGCCTCTAACAGTTTCATATTATTCTTGATCTCATTCAAAGTCTGCGACACATTTTCCGGCTGACGGTAGTCTCTTGCAAGGGTCACGATCTCTCCCATATCCACATCCGATGCCTCCACGCGCTTCTGCTGTGCCCGGATTTTTCTTGCCGCTTCTTTGGTCTGCATCATCATAGCTTCCTGTTTTGCCCGTTCTAACTTCTGCTCCTCTAACTTTTTTTTCTTCCTCTTTCTTCTCTTCCTTGGTATCTTTCGCCTTTTCTTCAGCTTCCTGCTGCTTTTCATCCATGTTGTCTATGGCTTCCTGTTTCAACAGACCGATAATTTCTTTGCTCGCATTTTCCATGATCTGATCTGCATTTTTCTCTGCTTCTACCATAGGATCTGACTTCAAACGTTCCAAACGGATTGCCTTGATCTTGGCTACATCCTCCTTCATACCCTTTTGGGCTTCCTTGAGTTCCTTCCGGAAATGGATACTCCGTTTATTTAATTCTAATGCCTGTTCCTGGTAGTTGGTCAGTCCAGCCTTATCGATTTCTTCACAGCGTTTCCACTCCTCCTCGGTCAACTCAATATTGAATTTTCCACTCATGCAAACCTGTCTTTTCTCTAAGAGTTCTAAATCTTTTTGTTCCTGGGAATCCGGCTCTACCATGTGCTGCTCTCTCAATGCCTTTTTTTGGTCATTGATCTTTAAAACCTCATCCGTGCCTCACTGTACAAAGTCTTCATTTTGTCATAGTGATCTCTTTGCTCCTGGATATCCGCATCAATAGAACGGTCGATATCCCAGGCATCCTTTACGACCTTCAGAGCTTTTTGCTGTGCCTCTTTCCGTTTTTTAGTTACCGGATCATCAATCAGATTCAGGTCGCCTGCCAAATACTTTGCTCTTATCTTTTTTTGTACTCTTTCCATCTTCTGTTTTATCCGCCTGATCTATTGCATTCTCTGCCTGATTCATTTTTTTCCTAATAAATCCGTTATGCTCTGCTTTCCATACGATGTTATCCCGCTCATATTGTCACCCCACATGATTGTTCCTATTTGTAAATAATATCGGATGACTCTTCTTTTTTCTTTAGACACGCTTTCGCAGACTCAATAGGATCTTCTTTTTCTAAACGCGAAACCTGTACCTGGCTGACCCCTAATTCCTTTGCAGCCTGTACCTGTGTTTTTCTTCAAAATACCGCAGCGTGATCAGCTTCCGCTCTTTTTCGTTTAACTCTCCTAAAAGCTGCTCCACTAAGATCCGGTTGACCACAAATTCTTTTTCATAATCTCCTTCCCGGACTGGTCACTCCGCCGGAACTGCCCCGCCTTTTGCAGACAACTGGTCTTCTAACGAAATCTCACTGCCGTCTTTTTCATAAATGCTCTGCGATAAAGAAGAGACTTCCCGATTCGCCTCCGTTGCCATAAGGATTTCCTCGGTACTAAGCCCCCGTCTCTTTTGAAATTTCCTCTAAGGTGGCATCCCTGCCTTTTTCCTGCTCAATTTTTCCCTTGCTTTTGCAATATGGTATCCCTGTTCCTTTAAACCTCTCGAAACCTTCATCATGGAATTATCCCGAAAAAACGTTTCAATTCCCCGTGATCAACGGTACGGCATAGGTGGAAAATGCCACCTCGTACTTTGTATCAAAACGATCAATCGCTTTCATCAGACCTATCATTCCGATCTGAAAGAGTTCTTCCCTGTCATAGCCCCGGTACTCAAAACGCTTGACCACCGCATAGACTAACGGACGATTCTCCAGAATCAGCTCTTCCCTGGCCTTTTTCATCTCCTGTATGTGCCCTGGTAAGCCTTTCCGTAAAATCACTCATCCTCTACTTTCCCTATCTCCTTTTCCATCGTAATCCTGGTTCCGATATGCAGCTCAGACTCCACTTTCACGGAATCCATAAATGCCTCCATAAAAGCAAACCCCATTCGGAACGCTCACACTCCGGTTTTGTCGTATAAAACGGCTGTTTTGCTTTTTCCACATCAGGAATTCCTTTTCCGTTATCCTTGATCTCAATATGTAATAACCGGTCTAAAAGTACACAATGAATCTCTACCATTCCTTCTTTTTTCTTCGTAGCCATGGATAATTGCGTTTGTCACCGCCTCCGAAACGGAAGTGCGGATATCTTCAATTTCCTCCATCGTAGGATTTAACTCCATTGCAAATGCCGCAACGGTAATACGCGCAAGACTCTCATTCACGGAATCTGCCAAAAAACTCATATACATCTCATTTTTTCTCATTCTTCTTCTCCGCCTTCCTCAATCTTTACCATTTTATGCAGTCCTGACAGCAAAAAATCTTTTCGGATACGTCCATTCATATGCTCTGCCCGAACTTCTCCACAATTCGTAAAATCCATGTTTTTGCACCGCCCGATCATCATGCCGATTCCGGAGCTGTCCATAAACTCCGTATCTTTAAAATCAAAACCAGATTTTTCACATGATACGTTTGAAGTAACATATCCGTCTGCGAACGCAGATCAATGGAACTGTGGTGGTCAAGTTCTTTTTGGCACCATGACCCGAAGACTGTTGTCTTTTAATTCATACTGAAATATCATATACCTCTCCTCTATCTTTCTTATAATTTTTTCTTGTATCATAGATTGGTTTCATATCATAAAAACTGCTGCACTATGGAGCATTTTTTTATAATCAAAAAGACACCGGGCAAAAAGCCTGATGTCTTTTGTATTGTTCCTATATTGTACCACTATTCATTTCCCGGAATATCCGTATTACCGGTATCTCCAGTTGTTGTATCTCTTGTATTTTCATCCGCTGCATCATCCGGATTTGCTGTGTCCGCTTCTGCTGTACCAAATTCATCTAAATATTTCTGTGCTCTTGAGGAACGCTCCGTATTCGGATATAATTCCACCACCTTCTGGTAGTAAGTTCTTGCATTGTCAATATCGTTATTCTTGCGATAGGACTGTGCAAGGTAATACAGTGCATAACCGTCATGATAGTTCTCATCCATATCGATGATCTTCTGGAAGCCCTGCTGCTGCTTCTGCATAGTTCAGGGCTGCTGTATTTCTGGTAAGCATCCTGATAGGTAGAAGCTAAATACTCGCTGTTCACTTCACTGTTAACTGCATCGTAGATCTTCTTTGACTCGTCATCTAAATATTCCGCATTTACATTGCCAAGGGCATCTCCCCGCCGCTGTCTTATTGCCATCACGATATGCTGCATAGGCAGTTAAAAAAGCTGTTGATAAGTTGCCACTTTTCCATCGGCACTGTCCGCACTGTTCTGCTCGTCTGAAATCTTTCCATTCAGTTCATCTACTTTGCGCAGTGTCTTGATTTCCTGATTCTTT
>VOFI01003285.1_pt1 | contig 91287 bp, 115 predicted proteins | sample 5384131 | NCBI WGS metagenome assembly VOFI01 (sample SAMN12384728, study PRJNA508395) | human gut metagenome | isolation source: healthy gut H | host: Homo sapiens
CCAGGGAGTAGGCTGCTTCTGCGCAGTCCTTGCCAGAGTGCCGTCTTCCAAGTTTCTGATTGCCCAACAGTCCGACTTACTCGCTGCCGCAAAGATGTCGTGCAGTATTTTTTATCAAACGGGGTCCCTTGTTTCCTCCTGAAAGCAGTCGCCGTAACGGCTCACACAGTATTGTTCACCCGGAACTGTCCCTGCCTCCTTGCTGGGACTTGGTGGCCAAAAAAATCCGCTATCTGCTCTTATTCTTTCAACTTCAGCCCACCATTTTGCTCCCTGACCAGCCCCACCGTCACCCAGCTCCGGTTGCTGTCCTGCCGGCCTCGCACAGTGGTAAACGTCCGTGATTTCATTCCGTGCCGCCCTGAGAACACGGTTGTCTTAACATCAGCCCAGGTCCTGTATCTACGTGCGGATGGCAGTCCAGTTTGAACGTCTTCGTTGTCCAACCTGAGGGTCAAGCCGTCTTCGCTGATGACGTTTTCAAGCCAGCCGTCCTCCGGATTCTTTCCATGTTCCTCCAGCACTGGCCAGAGGGAGGGAATTGTTCACATGCGGCTGTCCCGTCCAGGCAGGAACAGGTTTTGATCCGGGATTTCCATGCTGCTGTTCCATGATCTGTCCAGACAAAATGTTATGGTACAGGTTCGAAGGGACATCCTACCAGTGCCTGCCACAGGAAAACTGTAAATCATCCCCGGCCGTTTCATTACACGATGTCCCTCGTCGTCAAGGGTCGCCGCACTCAGGGCAGAACCTTGGGAGGATGCCAGGTCGCCGGGTTCCAGCCGCACTTCTGTCGCATTTGGTAATGAGTGAAACATTTTGCAGGTTTCTGTTGCACTCGGCACAGAACTTGCTCCTTATCGCGCCGCAGGTGCAGGTGTCCAGCCGTCTGCTGTATGGCTTGCCGCATTCCGGCAGAATTTTCCAGCGCAGGCGCACTGCCAGCTGTCCCCGCAGGCTGGCTCCGCCAGTTGGGGCTGGCACCCCTGACTCCAGGCAGGTCCGCCAGGTGGAGCGTGCTGCCTGCTGCCTGTTGGCGCGCTGGCCTCATCTGAACAGGTCAAGGAAACATGCCGTTCATCTGCCGTGGCCATGCCCATGCCCACATAAAGCGCCATGGCGGACCGGTGCCGAAAGGCGGGCGTCGCCGCCTTCATCGCGTTCCAGATTGATTTATGCCGCCGCGCGGTGGGTCCATGTGTTGTTGTACAGAAAGCCTCGATTCTTCCAGCTCGTTCCTCATTGGCCTCATCACGCTGGAAACGCCGAAGAGACATCTCCAGCGCAGATCCTGCCACTGCTGGAAAGCTGCTGAGTGGCGTCAGCCAGCCCAGAGTAGCGGTCGAAGCGCTGGCGAATAGCGGATGCCCATTGGTTGATCTTGGCGAAAGCTGCAAAGCCGTCAGAAGCTCCTGTTTTCATTCCGACCGGCGATATTTCGTCTTGTAGTCCTCACCGATCGCTGCCGCAGACGTTGGTGAGAACAGCAGGGGGTTCTCCTTGGTGTTGAAGTAGTAGACCCGCTGATCCTTGGGGGCCTCGCCGCCGAAGGTGAAAACGCTTTTGCCGATGTTCTGGAACACGTTCTTCACGCTCTCACCCAGGTCGCCGGAGAAAATGCTGGGCTCCGTGGACATATCGTAGGTGTATTCGCCGGGCTCGGCGCAGACGTCCACCACCTTGCCCTGCTCCACGATGAGCATACACTGTCCGTCCGCAATGGCGATCAGGCTGCCGTTGGTGATGATGTTGTCATCGCCCTTGGTGTTGCTGGAACGGCCCGTGACCTTCTTTTTTTGCCCTTGACCGCCAGCACGTCAGAGGGGATCGCTTCGCAATAAAGTATTCCTTCCACTGGTCGGCCAACACGCCGCCAGCCGCGCCCATTGCCGCTGATCAGTCCCATAATTCTACTCTCCTTTTCCCTGTTGTTGTATTTGATTTCCGCATTCGCTTTTGATCGCATCTTATAAAATCGCCTGTTTTTAGGAAAACAAGGCTCAGCTCCCTCCCGTCAGGAAGGTGTCTCCACTGACATAAAACGGAGCCTGATCCGTAATGGGCCAGGTGAACCAGCTTACATCCCAGGGCCGCTTCATAAACAGGCACACCCGCGCCGTATCCTCTGGAATGGTGAGGGAGAAGAACATCGGCTCATTGATCTTGATTTTCCCCTCATACACCACCTTCTCCGAGATCCAGCTTTGTTGGGTGCCGTCATCGTTCAGCACCGGCGTTCCAACGCTGAATTGGATGTCCGTTTCGTACCACCGGCCCACCAGCAGCAGCTTATTCTGTCCGTTGGGTTCCAATGCGTTCATGGGGATCACCGACAGCGGCTCCGTCACCTCGGTGGGCGGGTCCCGCCAGTAGAAGATCAGCGATTTTTCCGGCTCCCCTGTCATGGCGTTCTCAAGGTCGGCGGCAGGAAGCCGCTTGGAGCGCATATAGGTGACGGTACGGACGCCCGCGCCCCGTTCTTTTCATAAGGCATCCGCACAAGCAGGCTATTCCGGTTCGTCAGGGCGGCGAAAACGCCGCGCCAGTCTCCTCGTCGGTCAGCCGCACGCTCCAAGTCTCATTGGACAGCCCCGGCATCAGCGGTTCCTCTATCTGCTCCGCCAGCAGATGCTTTTCTGACCGGTATTGCGGGGTGTCCGTATCCTGCCCGGCGGCGTGGTACCAGTCCGCCCGTATCACATAGCCCTCCAACAGATCGGACCACAGGCGATCAAAGCACAGCATAGAGGCGATATGTTCCTCGTCGGGCCTGTATTCCCGGCCGTCCTCCTCATAGTGGGTCATGCGCCACGTTCCGTAGAGGTCCGCGATCCCCATCTCCGCCGGGGCCCGGCCGCTCTGCCGGGGCAAAGTAGAAGGTATCTCCGTAAGGGGTCTCGATCGCCAGAGAATCGGTGCTTTCGATCCGACCGTCCAAGGTCAGCGGCTCGCCGGTATTCATCGTTCCCGTCAACCGCAGGGTGCTGTCCACGCCCAGCCACCAGTTTCCATCGAGCAGGCTGGTATTGTAGTACGAGCCTAACACATCCCGAAACTGGGCCGTTCCGTCTTCGTTGAGATAGAGGTCCGCCCACCACGCCTCCGTGGACATAGCACTGGTTTTCATGCAGTCGTTCATGGCATCATAACTCTCGTGCCGCACAGCGGTCCAGTAGTCCGCGCTGAACGGTGCGGAGGTCTGCTGCCGGGTATCCTCCGCGCTGTCGGCAGCAGAGGGTGGCGCATCCGTATTTGTGTCCGGCCCCGGTGTTTTGCCGCAGGCAGTCAGGCCGAGCCCCAGGAGAAACGCCAAGAAAAACGCGGTCCATCTTTTTTCACAGCTGTGCCTCCTTTACGCTCAACAGTCCTGCGTCACCGAAATACGGATGCCGCCAAGAGGATTGGATTATTCCCGGAGGGGCCGTTCGCCGGCAAAGGGCTTGAAGCTCTGCCAACGGGACGGTCTTTAAGCGGGTCCTGTCGGTTCCCTATCGTTTTTAATTCGCAGATCATATGGCCTAACTTCTGTATACCATGGAATCCCCGTTTTGTTAACCCTAATTTCCCCAAATTAGGGTCCCAAACATGAAATTTCCCGGAAAAAGCCGAAAAGCACTGCTCGTTCACGAACGCCCGTTCCATTTTATGGTTCTTCTTACAAAAAGCGTATGTCAGCCCAGCGGCGGTTATCCGCCCTCACTTTCGCTCCCTCGGCTGTTATTTCGCACCCCCATAGGAAAAAAGGAGCCGGAACGATTGCTCGTTCCGGCTGGAAACTATGTGGCAGGCGCAGCGCGGTTTGCCCCGCTCAGAGCGTCTCCTTCTGTAAAGCCTGCGCCAGTGGGAGTACCACTGCGCCCAGATCCTCCATAGCGTGGGCGAAATCGAAAAACTCCTCCGCCTGGCCCTCCCGGAACAGATGATCCGACACAGATTTGACCGCCACGAAGGGCACATTGTTCCGCAGGCACACCTGGGCGATCGCGCCGCCCTCCATCTCTGTCAGCAGAGGGTGGAACGTGTCCCGGATGAAGATTGCCCGGTCGCTGCGGACAGCAAACCAATCTCCGGTGGCCACCCGCCCCAGCGCCGCCTTGCGGCCCAGTGCTGCCAGCAGTTCCACGCACCGCTCCGGCTTCCAGGTGGGGAACGACACCCGGTTCACCGTGGATACCAATCCTACGGGATCACCGATGGCAGAGGTGTCCACATCGTGCTGCACAAAGTCCTCTGCGACCACCAGGCTGCCGGTGGGAAGCTCCGTCAGGCATCCGGCCACTCCGGCATTGACGATCATATCCACACCGTACTTCAGACACAGGATCTCTGCCGCCATGGCAGCATTCACCTTTGCTGGCACCGCCGGCGCAGGCAATGATCCCCGGTGCAGCCTCGTAGAACGGCACACCGGACACGGTCTCAAATGCCTCCAGCTCCTTGGCCCCCGGCAGGGCATGAAACTCCGCAGGCATGGCAAATTGCAATCCAATTTTCATTATATTACGCTCCTTTTTACCGTCTCATCAGGCTTTCTCCAAATACAGGCCCTTGTTCCCGAAGGGTATTTTTGATAAAACCGCAAGTTCAAAAATAAGAAGCCAAAACTTTTGAAAGCAAAAAGAAAAGGAATTCAAGCAAAAGCCTGAATTCCTAAACTTTCTGGAGGTGACACCCGGATTTGAACCGGGGAATCAGGGTTTTGCAGACCCTTGCCTTACCACTTGGCTATGTCACCGAAGCCGTATGATTGAGTGCCTATATAGGATACCCTAAAACGCCCCGTTTGTCAAGACAATTTTTATTTTTTCCTGACATCGAAAAAGTCAAGCAAAAAATGCCGTGCTTTTTCAACAAACTATTCTGCGTTATTTTGTGCATTTTGGGCAGCACGAAAAGGCCACCCGCCAAAGTCTCGCCGGTAGCCTATGCTTTATCGTGTTATTTCCGTGCTATTTTCGTGTGTTATGCGTGCGTTTTTCTCTTAAATATGAACGAGCGGGAGCAGCACGCCCTCCGCCGCCATCCACTCGGTCAGCGCCGTGTTCGCACAGCGCCCGCCTAAAACCATTCGCGGGTAGTTGTTCATCCAGACTTGGATTTGCTTGATCTCCGCCTGCGATACCTCGGAGAGCTTCGTCCCTTTCGGGAGCCACCGCCGAATAAGGATGTTCGCGTTCTCGTTGCTGCCGCGCTCGAAGGCGCTGTACGGATGGCAATAGTATATGTGCGTCCGCGCCCGCTTTGTCAGGCATGACCGCTCCATGCCCTCGCAGTCTGCGAACTCGCTGCCATTGTCCACGGTGATCGTGCGGAATATCCGACGGAACAGCCGCGACCCCAGCTTCCTTTCCAGCCTGTCCAGCGACCGGACGACGCTCTGAGTAGTGCCGTCCGGCATTTTATGATGATCTCCTGGCGGAACATCCGCTCCGTCAGCACCAGGAGCCGGGCCGCGTCCTTCTTGCAGGATACCACCGTGTCCATCTCCCAGTCTCCGGGCATCGCTCGTTCCGCGATCTCCTCCGGGCGGTCTTCGATGCTGTCGCCCTGTGGAAGGTGCGCGGCCCGGACCTTCCGATACCCCTTGTTTTTCTTCTTCCCCTTGCGCGGCAGGCTCTTGTTCGTCACGCCCAGGAACACGCCCTTGGTGATGTAGGAATACAGCGTCCACTTGGAGAGCGTCACGGAGAAGGTCAGCCGCTCCTCCTTGATCTTCAACAGGACCGCCTCCGGCGAATACCGTTCCTCCACGATCTTCTGCTCGATGTATGCCGCCAGCTTGTAGTCGTTGCCCAGTTTCAGCGCCGGACCCTTGGCCGCGAGGTTGGCCCGGTACTTGTTCTCCGCCACGTCCGGGCAGTAGATTTCCCGGTCGATCAGCTCCGTCGTGCGCTGGACCGTCTTTCCGCGCTTGATCTCCCGGTAGATGGTGGTGCTGTCCACGTGCAGCGCCGCCGCGATCTCCTTTACCTTGTGGCCTTCCTTCAACATCCTTTCAATTTTCAGCCGGTCCTTCCACCGCAGATGGGAAAATCTCCGTCCTTTTTCGCTGCTCATTGTGGGCACTCCCTTCTTTTTTCGGGGATAATAACCCATAAAAGCGCAGAATGTCAAGCGCTCAGAGCGCCGCAAAAAGAAATGCCGTAGGCTTTAAGCCTACGGCATAATTATTTTTCTTCCTCGTCCATCAACCAGTCCGAGGTGACGCCCAGCACCTCCGCCAGGGCGCGCAGCTCGTAGTCCTGCACCATGCGGCTCCCACTTTCGATGCGGCTTATGGCGTCCTGTTCCAGGATAACGCCCGTGGTCTGCACCTTCGCCGCCAAGTCCGCCTGTGTCATACGCTTCTTCGTTCTCATTTGCCGGACCCGCTCGCCAGATACATTTCGCCGTCCGTCCAGATTGATGATCTTCAAGTGTTCGCCTCTCCTCGCTATGTGATATTCCCATATTTTATTTGACTTTACCATATTCTCTGATATTCTTATGGTAATATCCCATAAATGCGCAAAAATATAAAAAATGTGGGGGGAGAACATGGGCCTATTCTCATTTCGTAAGCCCCCGGCGCGTGTCAACAGCTCCGGCAGCGTCCCACACACCGCCGATCTGCTGTATCCCGCCGTGCTTCCGGCCTTTTCAGAGATCGCGGCAGGCGAGCACCGCGACCCCAGGGCTGTTTTCTACACCATCCGCTTCATGGACCCACAGCGCTCACGCCCATTCACGCCGGATGTGCTGGACGCCTCAGACTTCGGCAGTAAGGCAGAGGTCCGGCGCGTTCTGGTCCGACGTGGCTTCGTGCAGAACGCGGACGCAGGGCAGACGCTTTCCGTGCTCTACACGAAGGACGCCATGAAGGAGCTTCTGCGCAAGCGCGGCCTTTCGGTCGGCGGCACCAAGGAGCAGCAGGCCGCCCGGCTTCTGGCCGACGGCTTCCGTATCAGCCCCAGCCGCAGACTGTTGGAGTTGACCGCCTCCGGTTCCGCGCTGATCGCGGCCCACGGCGTCAACCTGTCCGAGGCTATCCGCCGGGCCACGCTGGCTTTGAAGGAGTCGGACTACCCCGGAGCCGTCGCCGCATACCGTGACTATGACAGCCGGTGGGGCTATGTTCACCCCTCCGGCAAGACCCACACCATCTTCGCAAGCTATGATGTTCCATTCCGCCGCCTCGACTTTCTCGCGGGCTGCCCCATGCGTGAGCTGTGCAACTCTGAAGACTTCCGCCGTACCCTCCGGGCCTGCCTGATTGCCGGGCTGATGCGAGGGGGAGTAGGAGCGCACGGAGCTTGCCTTCCGCTTCAAGGAGGTGTGCCAGGAGCAGATCGTGTGCCCCGGCATTGTGGACCTGTTCACCATGGACGACTTCAACGGCAGCACCGCCGCCGCGATGCGTGAAGCCATGGAGCAGAACGTCGCAGCGGACAGCGATTTCACTCTGGAATATTATATCTCGCACGTGCTGTACCTGAGCAGGCGCGCCTAAACAAAAATCCCCCGGCAGATGTCCGTTCTCTGGACCTCCGCCGGGGGATTTCTCACTTATTCGTTATTTTTCTTGATCTGACCGAGCGCTTCTTTCAGCTTGTCGAAGCCGAACATGGCAGCGTAGGCCACCGCGAAGCCCACCACAACGGCGGCGGCAACGTAATACCACATGACGGCGTAGCCCATGAAGGCCATATACCCGAAGAAGGCCACCAGCGTCAGCACCATGGCGACGATGATCGCCAGCAGGTTCGTGGGCATCTTCTCCCACGTGGCCCGTTTCAGGACCTCCACGATGATGTTGGTCAGTACGGTCAGCGCGCCGATGATGGCGACGATGGCCGAAATATTGAGCGTCAGTTCCATAAACGTCTTCCTCTCTTATTTGGCAGGCATCTTCAACACCTGCCCAACATGGATGATCTCAGAAGTCAGGCCGTTCAGGCGCATGATCTCCTTGTAGCGGCTCCCGCTTCCGAGATAGGTACTTGCCAGCGCCCACAGCGTATCCCCGCGAACGACGGTGTGCGTGCGCGTCCCGCCGGAGGCAGAGCCGCCGATGTCTGCCGCGTCCACCCAGCCGTACACGGTGCTTCCGCCGCCGCTCACGGCGACAAGGTGATACGGATGCTTCGCCTTGCCCGGCTGGTACACCTGCGTGACCTTGGCCTTGCCCGGCTTACAGGCCGTGCCGTTGGCCGCGTTTGCGTTGGTGTAGTGCTTCCCGCCGGTGAAGTTCACGATGTCGCCCACCTTGCATGTGCCCGCTCCGGCATCGCTGGTCCCGCCGCTCTCTCCGCCGGTCGTCCCGGCGTCGGCCCCCGTGGCCTTGCTGGCGTACTTCGGCACGCCGTAGCCCCGGATATACCGGCCATTGACGGCGATATGGCGATACCCCACGGCGTCGCTCATGTTGCCCTCGATCACGGTGATGGTGCTGCCGTTCACCTCGGTCACGATGCCCACATGGTCCGCCGCCCGGTGTCGTCCGTCGTGGCATAGTTCACACCGTCCTGCCAGTCGTAGAAGATGTAGTCGCCGGGCTTCGGCACATAGGCGTCGTTCTCCACCCACGCGCCCAGCTTCTTGAACAGGGTGATGTGCTTCTCACACCCGCACTCCGTCGGGATGATGTCGGTCAGCCCGGCGGCGATGGCGACGGCGGAAGCAAAGGTACTGCACCATGCGTCCGTATACTTCACGGCGTAGCCCCTGGCAAGGGGCTTGTGGCTGTTGTACAGGTCGATGATCTTCCGGTGGCTCCCGTCCGCTTCCTTGCAGCCGAGATAGCTCACCGCGATCTTGACGACCTTCTGGCGTAACTGGTTTTCAGTCATTCCGTTTTTGCCCTCCTTACAGGTCGTTGCTTGGCTGGTCCGCCGTTTCCTCCTCCGCCGCCGGGGCGATGGGGTCCGGCTTATCCGGCCAGTGATTGTTCTTGCTCAGGTTTTCCAGGACGGATTTGATGGCGTATGCCAGCACCACGCCGATGATCTCCTTCACGGCCACCGACGACAGCGTTTCCGCGATCTGCTCCCGTCCCAGGTAGGCGAGGACATAGCTGCACCATATCCACGCAAACCCGTTTCCCAGGCATATCCAGACCACCTTTTTCATGGTCTCGGTCTTCTTCCCCTGATCGCCATTCAGCCGGAGGGCGCGCAGCCTGCGGCGCAGATGGCTGATCGTGCTGTTGCAGAGGAGAAGGCCCGCTCCCAGGCCAAAGAAAAAGGCGGCCATGACTACCCACACGTACTTCATGGCCCGCCCTCCTCACATACCGACTTGATGGAACACGAAGCCGATCACGATGCCGATAACGGCGGTGATGATGTAGCCCACGACCTTGCGCCACATTTCACCGTCCCGTCCTTCCAGCACTTCCAGGCGCTTGCCCTGCTTCTCCTGCTCCTTGACCATGTCCTCCACGCTGGTCGCCAACCGCTCCACCGAGTTCGTCAGCGCCCGCATTTCGCGCACGTTCTCCTCAAGCATTTCGATACGCTTGTCCTGCCTCTTGTTCTCCTCCGCCAGACGGCGGCTGAACTCCTCGTGCTCTGCCCGTGAGATATAGGGGTCGTCCATAACGGCACCCTCCTTTCCTGGTTGTTGACGATACAGGGGAGGGCCGGGCAGCTATCCCACCCGGCCCCCGCCGATCATAGTTCTTCGCCCAGCGCCTCGTCCGGCCATTCTCCGCTTCCGATCAGCGCGGTATACCGCACCTTCACCCGGTCGATGTCCTCCGCCAGCGCAATGGCGTCGTGCTGCGCGAGGAGCTTCTGCTGCTCCGTGACGATCTTCGCAAGGTCGGTACAGATGCCGCACAGCTCCTCGATGATTTGGAGATTACTCACCGGCATAGACCTCGCCGGTGATCTCCTCGTACTGCTCGGCGCTGATTTTGCCGTTCTCCACGCGGCTCGCCAGCTCCGCCTTGACGCCAGCCTTGCGGGAAGCAGGCACCTCGGCCCACTTGCGCGTACCGGCCACCAGTCGATTAGCCCAAATAGCGTTCATCAGTTTTCACCTCCTCCGTTTGCAGCGCTGTCCAGCTCGCAAAGAGCTTCTTCCACCGCCGTCAGCCGCTCCTCCGAGGAGCTGTCCATATCGCACATGGCTTCCTCCATGGCGACGAAGGCGGCGTTGGTCGCTTCCTCGTTCTCGATGATGCGGGCGTGGTTGCGGAACACATACTCCTCAGCCTCGCCCTCCTGCGCCAGCGCCTCCGGCGCGTCGGGGATGGCGGTGCCGCCGGGCAGGTTGTACACCTCGCCGCCCACGGCGATGCCGATGGCCTCAGCCTCCGCCGCCTCCACATAGGCCCCGGTCTCCTCGTTCCGCTTCACATAGCGGGGACGCTCGCACAGGGCCAGCAGCTCGCCTTTGCTGATAATTGCATACATGGGTCTTACCTCCTCACTTTGATGTGCAGCGCGTCCGCAAGCTCTTTCAGCTCCGGCACCGCCGCCGCGAAAAAGTCTTCGTTGAACAGAATGACCTCCACATCCTGCCGCAGGAAATGTGCCCACTTCCGTTCCAGCAGCTCGATCTCCTCCTCGGTGAAGCGCTGCTGCCGTCCGTTCGGGCCGGTCCGCACCCGCTGGGAGTACGCGATGGCCCAGGTCAGCTTCCCGCGTTCCAGCCCTTGCCCGTCGTCGTTGCGGGCAAAGTGCATCTTCGCGGCCTCGCTGGTCGCGTAGCAGATCGGCTTTCCCTCCTGGGTGATGATGAAGTCGCCCGCCGTCTCCATCTCCGTACCATACGGGATGTTCAGCACCTCGCCGCAGGCGGCCAGCTTCTTGTACCTGTTGTGTGTGATGTACTTCATGCGCACATTTCCTCCTCAATGACGGCTCCGTGCCGCCGGTATATCCAGCCGCACCCGGTCCGTGTGGCTTTCATCGTGCACGGGAACGGCTTCCGCCGCCCGGCCAGTTCCTCAGCGAACATCCGCGTGAAGCGCTCGTCCATGGCGCGCAGCGTGTCGTAGCTGTTGCACCGCTTCGCGTGCGCTCTCCACGATTGATAGGACTGGAACACGTCCTCCGGTCCCATTCGGCCCTCGTCCATCCACCGCCGGAAAATATCCATCTTCCGCCGCATGGCACGGATGCTCTTGCGACTGAGCTTCATCACCACCTTGCCCGTCTCCGTCAGCGTCACCCGCATTTTCAGGAAGGCGAAGCTGTGGTGCCGGAACGGCGTGATGATGTTCTTCTTGTCGCTCATGGCGATGCCCAGCGCCTCAGCCAGGCGGTACAGGTTGCGCTTGATGTCTTCCAGTTCCTCCAAGGAATTGCTGATCACATACCCGTCGTCCATATACCGCCCGTACCCGTGGATGCCGCGCACGTCCTTCACGTAATGGTCGATGGGGCTGGCGTAGTCAAGGGCGATGATCTGCGATACCTCGCTGCCCAGGCCCACGCCCCGGTGTGCTTCCTTGTCGGCGGTCTTCATCAGCCGGAAATCATCCACAAAGTCGCAGAACAATGTGTATAACCGGTCGTCCATGATCTTCTTCCGCGCCCGCCGCTTGATCTCCTCGTGCGGCAGGCTCCCGAAATAATTCTTGAAGTCGAACTGGTAGATACCGCCCTCAGTCCCATACCGCCGGTAATGGTCCTGCAGGTGCTTCCTGAGCCGCCGGAGCTGGAAGTCCATGCCCCGGTCTTTCAGGCTCGCGCTGTTGTCGTAGATGAAGCTCCTGGAATAAACCTCCGTCAGGAGGTTCTTGCACAGGCATTTTTGGATGGCCCGCTCCTGGATGGGCAGCGCGTCGATGTTCCGCACCTTCCCGTGCTCCACCGTCGCAAAGCTGTGGAAGCCCTTGAACACGCGCTTTCCGTAGTGCAGCGTGTCATAGGTTGCCTGCGCTTCGCCCAGCAGGTTCGTCTCGAAGTTGATGGTGGAGGTCTTCCACCGCGCTCCGTCACAGCAGCTCTTTCCAGCCTTGCAGATGTTCCCGAATGACATGACCTCCTCGAAGCTCGCTCCACCGGCCTCCCGCGCCCTCTGCTCGCGCCGGGCCTTTCGCCGCTGGTATCTGGCCTCGTGCCTCTCTTGGCTATTCAATCATGTTGCCTCCAATGCAGTATCCCACCCGTACAGCGTTCGGTCTGGCGCGCGGTTTGCGGGTCGCATGACCTCCCGCACCTGCGTCGTCTGCCGCAGCGGTTTGAAGTAGCTGCATAACGGTTGCTCATGGAGCCGGGGCAACGCCGCCGTAAATCCCCGGCCATGCAAGAAGCGTCCGGGCCTCCGTATCGAGTGGTGATTTAAGGAATGAAGCCCGCGCATGGCGGGCCAGTCTCCAAGGGTCAAGTTCTCCTTTAAGATTTGGGGCACAGCTTCGCAGTTCGCTACTTGTTCAGGCCCCAGGTTGTTCTTAAATCCCGGCGCGAAGCCATTCGAATTGTAGGCGTTGTTGTTGTTCGCAGACCCGTCCGTGTTCACATTGCAGAAGTTGTTCGTGTTGCTCGCATTCACGGAGCGGAGCCACCAGTTGCAGGCGTGGCCGTCAGAACTTGCCCTACGGGGATTTATGGTGTTTTTGCTTTCCGGTCTCTCATGTACCCATTCCACCGGCGTTTGTCGCTGTCCATCACACCCCGCAGGCGCGACAGCGCATTGTTTGCCAGTGTCGTCCAGGTCTGGAACGACCGCTCGTACTCCTCCTTGTTGCGGAAGAAGTTGTTGCCGTCGTCCACCAGCTCATAGCAGAAGGTGATCTCGCCCAGCAGCGCGTCGGCGCTGGCCGTGGCCGCCGCCAGATAGCGGTGCCGCAGCTCGTAGTCCCGCTCGCTCATGTCCTTGTGGACGTAGATGCTGTTTCCCTTGAGCGCGTTCATGTAGACCTCGCTCGCCAGTTGCAGCAGCGGCCCCGTGGTCACGTACTTGTAGCTGGCCGGAAACTTCCGTGCGATGCGCACCGTGGCCTTCCGCAGTTCTCGTGCGTCTGCCACGAATTGCGCCGCCGCGTCCTTGCGCCGCGATTTGTATACTGCCATTTCGGTGTTCTCCCTTCCGGTTTGGTGCCCCCGTCACCGGCAGGAGCGGTGCCGCTCCCGCCGGATGGGGCCTGTGCTGATTTGGGTACTCGGTGCTTGGCGTTTCGCTGGTAGGGGCTTGCGCCCCCACCGCTCCACTTTCGATGCCTGATTTTGGATTAGGCCACCTTAAAGCCCGGCGCGAAGCCATACGAAGAGTAGGCGGCGTTGGAGTGCGCAGACCCGCCCGTGCTCACAATGCAGAAGCTGCCCGTGCTGCTCGCACGCACGGAGCGGAGCCACCAGGCGCAGGCGCTCGTCGTCGCCGTGTGCTGGTACTTGACCTTGCTATTACCGTTCCTGTAATAGTCGTACTGCTTCTGGTAGTTCGCCTCGGCGCTGTTGGCGTAGCTTCTCGTACCCTGGACCTCCATCTCACTCAGCAGCCAGATTTTGTCCGAGGTCGCGGTCACGTAGCTCGCGGTGTTGAACCGCCGCCCGTGTTGTCGCTGTACTTCGTGCAGGCCGCGATGATATTCTGCCAGGCCTTCGGCAGGGCCGCCAGGAACGCCGGGCAGATGGTCTTGCGCATATAGCTGTTGTTCCATCCGCCGGAGTTGGTGTTGCTGGTGTTCATGCAGAAGCCCGTGCTGGTCGAGCCGTAGCTGTTCACGAACGCGATGTCCACACCAGCCGCCGTCTTGCCGAACTGGAAGTGGATGCTGTTGCCGCCCTCCACGCTGCTGTTGTGGTTGAAGCCCAGGACGAAGGCGTACACGGTGTTGTTATAGCTCAGTCCTCCGAAAGAGCCATTGACCGCGATACCCACCTTGTCGCCCACGCTCCAATAGTTCGCCGCCTGGCCGGACTTGGCCGCCGCCGCGATGATGTCCGGCGTATTGTTCGCCAGGCTCGTGTCGGGCAGGCTGACCGTCACGTTGATGGTCTTGTCGCTGGGCGCGGTGTGGTTGGTGCCCGCCGCCACCTTCACGGTGATCTTGGCGGTGCCCGCCTTGAGGCCGGTGATCTTCACGCTGGTGCCGCTCACCTCCACCCTTGCCGTGGCGGTGTTGCTGGACGTGGCGCTGATCACGCCGTCGCCCGCGCGGGTCACGGCCACGCTCTCCGTCAGCGAGGAGATGTTCAGCGTCACGCTGCTCTTCGCCAGCGTCAGACTGCCCGCCGCCTTGCCGATGGCCCAGGTCACGCTCTTGGCGCTGGTGCTGCCGTCGGACCACTGGTAGTTGGCCTTCGGCGTGAAGGTCGCGGCATAGCTTCCCGCGTTGGTGGCGGTGCTCGTCCCGCCGATGGTCAGCTTATTGCTGTCGTAGTTGCTCCACTGGGGAGACTGTGCGCTTCCCGTGTAGGTCAGCGTCCCGCTCTGCGCGGGTACGGACAGGCTGGCCTTGCTGATCGTCCAGGTCACGCTCTTGGCGGTCTTGGTGCCGTCGGCCCACTCGTAGCCCTCCTTGGGCGTGAAGGTCGCAGCGTAGTTGCCTGCGTTGGTGCCGCTGGTCGTTCCGCCGATGGTCAGCTTCTCCGTGTCGTACCCGTTCCACGAGGGGGACTGTGCCGCGCCCGTGTACGTCAAGATGCCCGCCTGGGTTGGTACGCTGTTGATCACGCTGGTCAGCTTGGTCACGGCTTTCAGCGCGTCGTTCGCCGCCTTCTGCGCGTTGCTCGCCGCAGTCTTGGCCTCGTTGGCCGCCGTGTTGGCGCTGTTCGCGCTCTCCTCGGCGGCACTGGCGGCGCTGGCGGCAGCCGTCGCGGCACCGGCGGCGGTGTTGGCCGCATCCAGGGCCGCGTCCGCCTTGCTGTCCGCGTTGCCCGCCGCCGTCTCGGCGTCAGCAGCCTTCTGCATGGCGGCGTCCGCCGTTTTCCCGGCGCTCTCTGCGGTGCGCTGGGCGGCCTCAGCCGCTTCCTTGGCCGCCTGAGCGGCCTGCTTCGCCTCTACGGCGTCCATCCCGGCAGCGCCGGGAACATTCACTGTCCTAATGCCATGTATTACTCCTTCCCGCTGCGCAGCCAGTATTCCGCCGTAATGGCCTCCGTCGGTGCCTTCATAGCGCGCAGCCTGATCTTCCCCTCTGTCGTCTCGCTGGTCGGGCACAGGCCGCACACCGTCGCCGCATCCAGGCTTTCGCGGCTGATCGTCACGTCCGCCCGGTGCTTTGCGGTCACGTCCGCCGCCGCGATGTCGTAGTAGAAGGGATAGGATGCCTCGGTTCCTTCCTCGTCGGTCTCCCCGATCTCCTCGGAGGCCCACCCCTCCGTCGGAATAGTGATACTGACGGGCGAAACCTTGTTTTCCTTGCCGACTTCCAACTTGTCCAGCCGCTCGTCGGCCTTGGTCATAAAGCCTTTGAACTGTTCCAGAGTTACGTTCTTCTCGTCAGCCAACTGGGTTTCACCTCCTGATAAGCGAGCCGGGGCATTTCGCCCCGGCCCTGGTATTCGTTTCTGACGCGAGGAGGTGCCTTAGCCCTTGGTGGGGGTCCAGACCTCATTCATGGCGGCGCTGAACTCGGTGTCGGTGGCCTGAGCACCGGCAACGGCGTTGGCGGCGGCCTGCTGGGCCTCCTCGTCGGTGGCGTAGGCGTCCATGCTGGCCTTATCCATCTTGGTCGCCAGTTTGTCGTCCACTTCCTTCTTGGTGTAGACGTTGGCGATGGCGGTCTCAAGGGCGGTCACGCGCTCAACAGCGGCGGTCAGGTCGTCTTCGGTGGTGTACTGGTCGATGTTCAGCGCAGCGATAGCGGTGCTGATGGCAGAGGTCACGTCGGCTGTCTTGGCATACTCGCTCAGATCGACGGTGGTATCATCCAGCAGGACGACGCTCTCGCCGACCTTGGCGTAGATGTCATAGTGCTTGGTCTTGCTGTTCATGTACAGGTACATGACGTTGGCCTGAGCCTCGAAGCCCTCAGCGGTGGGGTCGGTCTCAGCGACCTCGAAATGAGCGTGGCCGGAGGCAGCGATAGCGGCCTGGACCTGCTCGGCGGTCTGATAACCGGCCTTCTCGATGTCGCCCACGCGGACGGTCAGGGCGTCCAGATCGGCCTTGGTGGCCTTCGCGGCGATAGAGGCTTTCAGAGCCTCGCCCAGCTCGTCCTCGGTGATCTCGGACTTGTAGGCCAGAGCGGCCAGGCCCTTGATGGCAACAGCAGCGCCGTTGACGGAGATGGTGCCGTTCTCCTCGCCGGAGGCGATCAGGATGTCAACCATCTTGTCGGAGATAGCCAGGGCAGCGCCGTTGACCTTGACGCCTTCGAGGATGTTGGCCTCGCCGCCTGCGGCGACCAGGTTATCGACCTTGGTGGTGACCGCTTCCAGCTTAGTACCCAGGGCGGCGTCTTCGGACTTGACCTTGTTGGCAAGCACCTTGATCTGTTCGAGATTTACGAATTTGGACATATTTTTGTCCTCCTTAAAAAATATTCAATTTCGGGGATGCCCCGGAATTGTCGATAAAAAATACCGCCGCTTCAAGCGACGGTGCTATGGGATTGTTGGGCGACTTATTTGCCGTCCTCTGCGCCGAACACTTCGTTCAGCGCGCCGGTGGTCTCCTCAGTGTTGGCCGCATCGACCGACAGCTTGCCCTCGTTGTCCACGGTCAGGCCGTCGCCCACCTTCACGCCGCCCAAGCGGAAGGGGGTTGCCGTCGGCAGGGTGTAGCTCCCGTCGCCGCTCTTGCCTCCGCCGCCCTGGCCGACCAGCAACACGCTTCCGGTCAGCTCGCCGTCCGGCACCTTCATCGTCCAAAAGCGCAGCACGCCGCTCGCGGTCTCCACCGTGGGGCACAGCTCGCACGCCTTGGCCGCCGCCAGGCACGCCTTGTCCAGCGTTGCGATTGGCGTGTGCATGGCGGTCGCCTCGTCGCACACCACATCAGCCCGGCACGGGTAGGTGCCGCCGCCCTCGTCGTCCTCCGCGCCGCCCGCGCTCTGCCATGCCTCATGCGGGATGGTAAAGGCCACGCACACGGCGCTCGCCGTGTCGGTGGTCGGGTCCAGCGTAAAGGTCAGTGCGTCGCTGTTGGTCATAACGATGTGCATGAGAATGGTCAGCGCAGCGGCGATGCCGTCCTCGATGGCTGCCTTCTCCGTGTCCGGCAGGTTGCACACGGCGATCATGTCGCCCTCGTCGTCGATCAGGGCAGCTTCACGCGCGGTGAAGCCGCCCACGGTCCCCGGCAGCACGAACTTCACGTCTACCATGTTAGAGGATTTGCTGTTGATCTCTTTGCTGGCGATGGCCCCGCGCCACACCTCATGCACCAGCGCGGTCATATCCGCCGTGGGCAGGTAGTAGCTTCCGCCGCCGTCGCCCACCGCCGCCATGACGACGTTGACCTTCTTGCCGTTCAGAATAGCGTTGGTCATTTTCTCTTTGCCAATGTCGGTCACGAGGGTCTTGTACTTTCGGTCCTGTTTGGTGACAACTACGTTTTCAGTGTCCATTTCATCCTCCCCCTTCCGGGTATATTTCAACGACCTGGCTCGCAGCGGTCCCGCCGCCCCGGTCCAGCTCTGTCGTTGCTTCGATTTGCTCGGTCAGCTCCGGCCAGACCTCAAGCGCCTGGTCCGTGTGCGCCTCGCCGCCGGTGTTCCGCGTCACGGTGATCTCCACCACCGCCGCCAGCTCCGGCCATACCTCCACGGCCTGCGCGGTGCTCGCGGCTCCGCCGGTGTGCCGGTATGTCAGGATTTCCAGCGCCTCCGTCAGCTCCGGCCAGACCTCCGCCGTTTGGCTCATGCTGGCCGCGCCGCCAGTCAAGCGCTCGCTTGTCACTTCCAGCTCGCTCACAAGCTCCGGCCATACCTCGATGGTCTGGCTCATGGAGCAGCACCCGCCCGTGATCACCACGGCCTCGCACTCATGCTGAATGTCGATCACGTCCAGGTGGCTGCGCTCGTTCTTCGTGGTCAGGATGCCGGTCCTGAGCCGCCGGTATTCCGCCGCCGTGATGCCTTCCTTCGGCAGCGGCAGGCTCACCCGGAAGCAGCCCGGCCTCCCGTCGTACTGGAACCACTCCGTCACGGTGGCCTCCGGGTAGATGGCGTGCACCTGCAGCTTCACCGCCGCCGCTGTGCCCATCAGCCGCCGGACCGTCAGCGCCGTCTTCACGATGCGGCGCTTCTGCTCCACCGTCAGTTCGGTGTCGTACCAGTCGATCTTCCAGTCCACGGCCAGTACATCCAGCACCGTCTCCGGCGCAGTGTCCAGCCGTGTGTAGATTTGGCTCTCGTCGGTGTAGTCCAGCGTCTTCCCCAGGGCCAGCCCCAGGGCCTCGGACAGGGCGATCACCCATTCCTGTCTCGCCAACACCCTCGGAAGGCCGTCTGTAATGCGGGCTTGACGCAGACTTTTAATCATCCTCAAGCCCTCCGTAGGTCACGGTGCGCGTGTTCCGCTTCGGGAGCTGCGTTTTCTCGATCACGATGTCCGCCGGGGCCGCCAGCTTCACGCGCTTGGCTCCCGCTGCGCGGACCCGGTACACAAGCTCGGTCGGGTTGATGTCCCGTCCCATCTTGCGCTGCCAGCTCTCGTAGGCGTCCACCGCCGCCTCCACCTGGGCCTGAATGGTGCCCGCGCTCTTTTGGTCGTTGCTGGCGATCCAGTAGGTCAGGCTGATGTCGTAGGGGACCTCCTCCGCCGCAGGGCAGCTCACGATGTCCGTCAGCGGGCGGATGGTGTCGCCGTTGAGGTAGGCGGCCAGCTCCTCCCGCTCCGTCTCCGTGGGCAGCACGCCGCCGTCCAGCACCACATAAACGTGCACCACGCACGGCTCCGGGCTGACGATCTGCACGTCGTCCACGTCCGTCCGCCATTCCTTCACATAGTAGGCATAGGCGTCTCGCGGTCCGGCGCAGGAGTATTTGCTGGGGGCCAGCCACACCCGTTCCGTCAGACCGTCGTCGTCCTCGATGTCCAGTCCGCCCGTGCTCGTCTCGATGCTCTCCACGCTCGCAACGTAGGGGATGGGGTCCACCAGCGTGTCGATCTCTCCGGCGGCGATGCCGCTGCTCTCTGCTCCGGCCTCCTCCGCCTGCACGTCCACGTCCACGGTCAGCTCGCCCGCCGTGACTTCCGCGTAGTCCACGGTGTTGAAGTATTTCCCGTCCTGGGTCTTCACCCGTGTGCCCGCCGGAATGGCCGTCGGCTCGCTCCGCTGGCCGGACAGCGTGAAGCGCACGATGCACGTGGCCCTCCTGGCCTCCTGCCGCGTAATGCCGAACAGGGCCGCCAGTGCGTCCAGCGCGTCGCCGGTCGAGGTCTTCAAAAGCTCCGCCCGGCCCTTGGCCTCCACATACTGCATCACCTGGTAGAGCACAAGGCTGAACGACTTGATGATCAGGTTCTTCGCGTCCGCCTCGCCCAGCTCCGCGTCCTGCCCGGTAAGCTCCTTGAAGATGCGCGTGTAGTTTGCCCGCACAAGCTCCTCCGTCTCCTGCAGGCTCATGTTTTCGATGAAGCTGATCTCCGGCACGTTTGCCAGTTCTTTGATATTAGACAAAGCTCACCACCACCTTCGGGACGATGCCGCCGTCCCTGGCATGATTTTGGGTCCATTCCACACGCATGACCCGGACCCGTGGCTCATACTGTTTTGTTTTCCGCACGAACTCCGCCGTCAGCAGCGCCTTCGCCGCCTCCTGCGGGTTGTCCAGAATGTTGATGTCGATGCCGAACTCGCGGTCGAGGGCCTGTTCCCCCGTCTCCGTGCCGTAGAGCACCTGTAGATTTCGGTAGACTTCCTGTGCCGTCTGGTCGTCCACGCTCCCGGCCTCAATCTCGACGATGGTATCCTCAATGTAGATCACGGCTTGCCCTCCCTTATGTGTATTCCTCGATGTTCAGGCTCACCCGGCACTCGATCAGCGCGCCGCCGTTGAGTACCGTGTCCCACTCGTCGCTGACGCTCACCAGCTTGAAGGGGTTGTCAGAGATCGGTCGCCCGCCGATGATGAACCAATCGACCATCTGGCTTTCCGCCGCCCGCTGGAAGTAGTCCAGCGTGGACCGGGGGCTTACACCGTCCTGCGCTCGCAGGAGGATGTCCATGGTGTAGCTCTTGAGCTTCGGGCCTACCCACTGGCTCCGCGCCTTCTTGCCGATGATCTCATGGTTTGCCCAGTCGCTTCCGGCGCTGCCTTTCAGATTGCTCGGCGTCAATATCCTCTGGCTGCTCACCGTGAACACCCGGCCCATATAGCTGCCCACCATTTTCCGTTCCTCCTCGCTGTTCGTTTTTACAGCACCAGGGAGGACCCGCCCTGCAGGTCGATTTGCTGTGCCTTCATGCTGATTTTCCCGGCGGTCTGGATGGAGACATCGCCGCCCTCGCTGATGGTGATGGTCACACCGTTGATCGTCAGCGTCACCTCGCCGGTCACGGTGTCGCGGATGCCTCCCTGAAACTCCCGCTCCACCTCGCCCTTGTATAGCTCGGTGTTCTTTCCGCCCACGGTCAATGCCCGGTCGCCGCCTGCACCCTCGTCCAGGTCGCCCTCGGCTTCCAGATTGATGTTCTCCCCGGCGTCGATGGTCACGCTTTTCTCCGCGCCGATGCCCACGCCTTCCTTGCCGTGGATGCTCACGCTTTTGATCTTGCTCGTGATCTGCACCAGCTTCTCCGCGATCAGGCTGATGGTGCCCTTGGCCTCGTCGAAGATGTCGCCGTTGCAGTTGCGCCCGGTCCGCACGTCGGTGTACTGGGTGTAGATGCCGGTGTTGGCGTCGTAGCGCTCAAAAGCCTGCCCGGCCTTCTCACCGTATTCCTTGCGGTAAAGCCCGGCAAAGCCCTCCGCTGGGCGGTTGCTCCGGTTCCATACGGTGCCGCTGGTGGTGGCCGCCGCCGTGCCGTTGCTCGTGTGCGTCACGCTCACGATCTGGCCCACTCTCGGCATTTTGTATTCGCCGTTGCTCATGGCGTTGATGCGGGCCGTGACCCTCCGTCCCTGGTCCGCATACGTCACCTCATAGGTCCCGCTCTCATAGTCGATGGAGCTGACCCGTCCGACCCGGTTCGTCCCTGCCATCGCTACTTCACCTCCATGGTAGCCTTCGTGCCGCCTCCGCCGCCGGTGCGCGTGTCCACGCCGCAGTAGCTCGCGGGCACCCAGCCCGTCACGTTCTGTCCCACCGGCAGCTTCCCGCAGCGGGAGGCCGCGTTGGTGATGCGGTAGCGCCCGTTGACCAGGATGCCGTCGTAGAAATAGAACACGCCGCTTTTATAGCAGCTCGGATTTGAGGCCACGCTGGTGTAGTAGAAGGGGGCGTTGGTCAGCGTCACCGCCGCCCCGGCCTCAGCTCCCGCCGCCGCGCTGGCGGCGCTGGCCGCCGTGCTCGTCTCGTAGGAACTGCTGTAATTCGTGTCGCTGGTGTCGGACCCCTCCGTGTTGTACTGGATGGAGCCGCCCACTTCGTAGGGATGGAAGCCCTCCCGGACGCCGCTGCACTCGAAGGCCGTGGTAAATCCGCCGCTCTTGGTGTATTTGTGCGTCACCTTGTCCACGAAATACTTGCCGTTGATGCCGCCCTCTCCGCCGGAGGGGCCGCCGCCGTAGCCGGTAATGTTGATTGTGTTGCCCGCACTCACGGTCCAGTCTCCCGGAACGGTGAAGCGCAGCTTGATCGTGCCATGGTTGGCCCGGTTCAGCTCCGCGCAGAGCTGGACCGCCGCATCCTGCACGCTGATGGCCCTGCGGTTCACGCTCTTGATGTGCGTTCCGCCGCCCACCTTGCAGGAGATGTCGCAGTCCTTGTCCGCGTCGGTGTAGTCGAAGGTCCCGCCGGTGTAGGTCCCGGAAAGGGTAGTGGTCCAGCTCAGGCTCCCACGGATGATGTCCGTGCGGTCGAAGGTCCGCACCGCCCGCTTTGCCTTGTATGCCTCCCGGTCGTAGACCCACAGCCGCCGGGCGTACACCTTGAGCACCAGGCCGTAGTTCTGGCACAGCGTATTGTAGTAGCTGCTGTCCGCTCCGTCCTGTTCGTCGCACTCGATGTCGTAGTCCTCAGCGTCATAGGTGAAGCCCAGGCCGTAGCGCGCCGCGATGGTCTGGCCGATGCGCTTGATGGAGGTGTTCTTCCACGTCACCTTCCGATCTGTCTCGCTGAAATTGCTGTCGCTCGGTTTGCTCACGCCGCCGAGCTGCAAGGTGGTCGGCGTGTCCGTGTAGTTCACGTCGTCCACTACGAAAAGGCCGCAGTCTATGGCCCGCTCGTCGCCGGGCCGTTCCCAGTCGTGGCCCAGCAGGCGGGGGTAGAGCGTCGCGCCCTTCTGCGGCATCCAGCCCCACAGCCACTTGCTGTCCTGGGCGTCCAGCGTCAGGTCGATGCTGTCGCTGTCGTCCGCCGCGTTGTCCACATAGGTCAGGCTCTCGATGGAAAGGCCGATGTCCGTTCCCGTGCCCGCACCCAGCGTCGCGTCCTCCTGGCCGGAGGTCTCCTTCTTAGGCGTGGCCTTGGCGGTGCTCACCGCGCCGCAGTCCGCCGCGTCCGCCCAGCCGGTCACGTTCTGGCCCACCGGGGTCTTGCCCACTCTCGACGGGGTGTTGGTGATGCGGTAGCGCCCGCGTATCAAGATACCGTCGTAGAAGTAATACACGCCCGTCTTGTGGGTCGCTGGGTTCTTCGCCACGCTGCTCACGTAGAGGGGCGTGTTGTTCAGCGTTACCGCCTGTCCCGCCGCCGCGCCGGAGCCGGAACTGGCGGAGGAAGCGGCGCTCCCGCCGCCCTCCGCCGCGTCCACCTGGGCGCTTGCCTGCACCTGCGCGGAATACGGGGTACTGCGGTACTGCACCGCAAGGTCGATACTTCTTGCCTTATTCATACTGCGCCTCGTATTTCCATGGCGGCAGCGTGCCCGCTCGTGCGTCCTCCACCGTCGGCGTTTTCAAAACGACCCCGGCGGAAAAGCGGAAGGTGTCGATGTGCTCCGGGTTGGCCGCCATCAGCGCGTCCGCGTGGTATTCGCTGCCATAGACCTCCTTGGCGATCACGTCCCAGGTGTCGCCGCTCTTTGTCGTGTACATAGCTTCCTCCCATCAATAGGCCGTCCGGGCACGCTTGCGCATCATCTGCTCGTACCATGCCTCAAACTCCTCCTTGGCCCGCCGCAGCGCTTCCTCAAGCACGTCTGCGTCGGCGTTGCCCTGAATGACGATGTTCGGCGCGAAGGTGAAGTTGCCTCCGCCTCCGCCGCCCTCGCCGGGGTCGATGGCTTTCAGCTCTGCACCGTCCGCCGCGCTCAACGCCTGCTCGGCGCTCACGCCCAGCATCCGGCCCGCCTGTGCCCAGGTGGCGATGTTCTGTGCCCGCACGCCGCGCTGGAAGCTGATCACAGCCTCGCGCCCGGCTTCGCCCGCGATGCTCACGCCGTCGGTGAAGCCGCCCTTTGCCAGCATCGGTATCTCCGGGATGCTGATGTGGAAGCTCTTGCCGCCGATGATGGGCACCCAGTCCGGGATGTCCAGGCCCAGTCCATTGATGCCGGAGATGGCCTTGTTGATCAGCGCGATCACCGCGTTCACCGGCGTTTTCAGCAGGCCCACCAGCGCGTCGAACGCGCCGCCGAATATCTGCTTTACGCCTTCCCATGCCTGGGACCAGTTCCCGGTGAATACGCCCGTGATGAAAGCGATCAGCCCGTCAAATACGGTCTTGATACCTTCCAGGATGGGGCCGATGCCCTGCGCCAGTGCCGAGATACCCGCCAGCACAGCGGGCACCACGACGGAAGCGATGCTCATAATAACGGTGATGATGCTCTGCACGATAGGCATGACTGCCTGGATGGCCGAGCCGATGATCTGCATAGCCGTCATAATGGCGGAGCCGAGGCCGCTGATGATGCCAGCGATAGACGGAGCCGCCGCTGTGAAGGTTTGCAGGATGATGGGCACCACGGTTCCCGTCAGGAAACTGAAAATGTCCTGGATGATCGGCTTCACGGTCGTCTGTGCAAAGCTCACGATCTGCCCGACCACACCCATCACCGATTGCAGGATGGTCGTCAGCCCGTCGAAGGCCGCGCCCGCATCCTCTCCGAACAGGTTCGTGATGGTCTCCCGCAGCGGGGCCAGCGCATTTGCCACGCCGCCGTCCGCAAACAGTCCCGTGATGAAGCTGCCCACGTTTTGCAGCACGCCCATGAACTTGTCGAACACGGCCACGCCGGTATCGCCGAATACGTTCTGGATGATGCCCCGGATGTCTTCCAGGTGGTCGCCCAAGATGCTCACCACGGCGATGATGGAGGAGATCACGCCGATCACCGGCGCGGCTCCCGCGAAGATGCTTCCGAAGCCGGAGGCGATGGGACCCCACACGGTCCCCAGCACACCGGCTCCCGACTTCGCCACGGTGCCCAGGCTCCCCAGCACGCCGCCGATGGCTTTTCCCGCGCCGGAGTTGGCGATGCCGCTCACAAAGCCGCCCGCCTTACCCAGCAGGCCGGATAGGTTCTGTTGGATGATGCTGCCTTGAATGGTCGCCGCAGCACCGATGCCTGCGATGCCCTGGCGCAGCGGCATGGTCAGGTTGCCCAGCGCGCCGCCCGCCTTGCCCAGCAGACCCGAAAGGAAGCCGCCGGTCTTCGTGTTCCCCAGCGTGCTCCCGAAGTTCCCCAGGGAGGAGAACACGCTGCCGAAATACTGCCCGATGCCGCTTCCTGCAATTCTGTTTTTCAGTGCGCTTCCCGCGCCCTGGTAACCGGATAAGAGGCCCGGCGTTCCCGCTGCCGCTTCCAGCAGCCCCGCCGTGCCCTTGATGCCGTTGCCGGAGATCAGGCTGGATGCCACGCTCCCCAGTGTTTGGAAAAAGCCGTTTCCGCTGGCCGCGCCGCCGAAGGTGGAGAGGAAGCCGCCAGCCGTGCCCGCCGCCTTCTGTCCGCCCCGGAACAGGCTCTTGATGCCGCCCAGCAGACCGCCGGTGCGTTTTCCGCTGCCGCCGACAGAGCCGCCCAGCAGCAGGTTCCCCGCGCCGCTCAAAAGGCTTTCGATGCCCGGCGCGAACTTCATGCCCACGAACACCGCCGCCAGCTTGCCCAGCGTCGAGGCCACCTGCGGCCCGTTGTTCGCCAGGTAGTCAAGCCCTCTCTGGATGTAGGGCAGCGCCCGCTCCATAGCGTCGCCCAGTCGCTCCACGCCGTCGCTTGCGATCTTTCCCAGTGAGTTCGCCAGCGTCGTCAGCTCCGGCATATTCTTCCTGATCTGGTTCAGGAAGTCGATCATCGACAGGCTGAACTCCTTCTTTGCCGGAAGGAACGCTTGGCCGATGTCCTGCATCAGCGCCGCCTTCGCGTTCGACAGCATTAGATCGACCGCTTCCGGCGTGCTCGCCTCGATCAGGAACTCCCGCTCCATACTGCCCGTATAGATGCCGGGGTCGTTGACCTCGCCCAGCGTCTTCTCAAGCAGCGCGAGGTTCTGCGTGATCTTCGCGCCGCCTTCGATGGCCCACTGACCAAACAGAGTGTTCAGGGCAGCCACCTTGCGCTCGTCCGGCATATTGTTGATGGCCTGGAACACCGATTTCAGCGTCCCGATGCCGTCGCTCTGCATGGACCTTGCGATGCCCTCAGCGGTGAAGCCCAGCTCCTCCCACATGGCTTTCTGTGCCTTTGTGGCGTTGGACCCCTTGCTGATGTTCGTGTAGATACGTGAAATGCTGGTTCCCACGCGGTCCGTCGCAACGCCGGTCGCCTGCATGGCCGTGGCGATGGCCGCCGTAGCCGACGGGTCCACGCCCGCGATCTGGCCCATAGACGCGGCCTGGTTCACGCTCTGCGCGATCTCCGCCGCCGTCGTGGCATTGTTCGCGCCCAGGTAGTTGATCTGGTCCATCAGCGTCATTACCTGGTCATGGTTGAAGTTGAAGGCGGCCTCCCACTTCGCCATGTAGTTGCCCGCCGTGTCGTCTTCAAGGTCCATAGCGGTCGCGGCGACGGCGGTATCACGCAGGATGCCCGTGCTCATTTGCCGGTCCGCACCGATGCCGGACTGGCCCAGGGCCGCCGACATCTTGGAGATTTGTTCGGTGGTCCGTGGTATCTGCGTGCTGAGGTCCTGGATATAGGTCCTCATGGCTTTCAGGTTGCTTTGTGCCTGCTCGGTGCTGGTGGTGGCGCTTTCCGTCAGCCCGTCCACGTAGCGCACCATCGCAGACATATTGTTTTCCAGCTTCGCGGCCTCGGAGGTGCACTTGGCAAGTCCGGCTACGGTCGCCGTTGCCAGCGCCCCCATGGCCGCAAGCCCCGCCGTGCCCACCTTGCTCATGGTGGTGGTCAGGCTCCCCATCAGGGTATTGGTCTGGTTGATCGCCGTCGTCAGGCTTTTGTCTACCTTACCGGCGATCTTTATGCTTAACTCTAATGTTTTGTTCTGTGCCATTCCTCCGCCACCTCGTTATTCAGCGCGATAAACTCCTCGACGGGCAGTTTCAGGTAGAAGTCCACGCCCGTTCTCGTGACCGCTGACAGGCGGATGGCCGCTTGGCGTAAGGCTTTCGCCCCGCCCTTTACTCGAAAAAACCGCTGTCGTTCACCGCGTTTTTCAGTTTCAGCACCTCGCGCAGCGGCAGGCCCGTGAAGAACTCCTCCGGCAGGCCCGTCGCCATGCTCGCAAGGATGCAGGCGAACAGGTAGTTGAAGGAGGTCTCCGTCACCATAAAGCCAGCGCGTGCCAGCCGGTTCTCTGCCTCGCTCTCGTTCATGCTGTTCAGGTCCGCGATGCCGTTCAGGTCCACCTCCGTGTAGGTCTGGCCCTTGAAGTGATACGGCTCCTCAAGCTGCATCACGTGGTTCTCCGTCGCGGCATCCACGTTCATGTAGTTGCGCACGACACCGGCCACCTTGCGGCTGGCCCCGCGCGGCATCAGCTTGAAAAACTCGATGGGCAGCTCCGCCGCCTTCGCAGCGATGGCCCTTGCAAACGCGGTCGTGGTCTCGCACAGCATAGCGGCGGCCACCTCCCGCTCGTTGAAAAGCTGGCGCTGGGCGTCGATGGCGTCCTTCACCGTCAGCTTATCCAGTCCGCTCAGGTCGATGGAAGTGTATTCCGTGCCCTCGAACTTGTAGGGCTTGCCCAGGTCGATCACGCGCTCGCTCTGCGTGGTCTGCGCGGTTTCCTCGTTGGCCTCCGCCATCATGTTCTTTTCTTCATTCATAGTGCTGCTCCTTTCGGTTTTTGAATATGGCGCAGGCCCTACCCTCCGCCTGTGCAGAGAGTAGAGCCTGCTCGTTTCGCTTTTGACTTTCCGGCCTTATCAGGTCAGCTCGGAGATGCCTGCAAGCATATCCACGCCGTTGACCTTGTAGACGCCGTTCAGCTTGTCCACTTCCAGCAGCGGGGAACCGTCGTTCTCCACCAGCAGATAGGTCAGCTCAAGCGTCACCTTTGCCTCCATGCCTTCACCCTTCTCCACCTTGCCGGGGTTGAAGGTCTTCACGCGGCCCATCTCCACCACGCGCAGGCCCTTGAAGGCGTAGCCGCCGGTCTTATCGTAGACCTGCTGGGCGGCGCGCAGCGTCAGGTTCACCACGGACAGGGGAGAAAGCATATCCATGGCGCTGCTGTACAGCACATTGAAGTCGATCTCCTGTTCCATGCTCTCGAACTGGCCGATGGTGGGGCTGTCGATCTCGCCGTTGATGCCAGCGCCGGACACAGTGCTGGTCTTCATCTTCACCTCCGGCAGCGTAACAGACGCAGCTACGCCGATCATCTTGTTACCGTCCAGATAGGTGTTGAAGTCGTTGATCTTCTCAGGGATGTAGTTGTTGCTGATGCTCATGTTTTCGTACCTCCCTTATCAGCTCAGTGCGCTTACCAGCGCGTCGGGGTCGAACTCGATGATGTCCTCGATGTCCTCCGCCGGGGTGTACGGGGTCATGTACTGGTGGAAGGTGATCTTGCCGTTCATCAGGTCGGTGACGGGGTTCTCGTCCTCGTTGTACACGATCTCGTCCCTTGCGGCGACGCCCATGGCGACATACCCGTTGCCGCGCACGTTCTCGCTGTCTACGATGGCTTCGATCAGGCGCTTGTTCAGAGGGCTGTCCACCTTCTGGAAATACGTCAGAATAAAGCTGTTGGCGCGCCAGCTCATGTAGCGGCGGCAGGAGAAAAAGCTGTCCTTCGGGTCCGTGTTTCCGGGGTAGGCGCAGGTGCGGTTGCCCCACAGGCGGAAGCCGTTCATGTTCAGCCAGGTCGCCACGCCGTAGCTGTTGACTACGTTGGCCTGCTCCTGGTCCAGCAGGACCTCGGTGCCGTCGGCAAGGCACATAGCGCTGATGGCGATGGTCTTGTTGCCTGGGTTGCTGGGGATGTCGTCGCTGGCCGCGTCGGTGTAGGCGGTCAGGGCAGAGGCCAGGGCGGAGCCGCTGTACATCACGTCGCCCACCTTTCCGTAGCCCCACACGCCGTAAGCGTTCGGGTCGGTCAAAGCCTGGCGCTCCTTCTGCTCCTTCACGTCCGCGTACTTGCGCGCGCCGTCCGCGCCGCTGTCCACGTCCGCGATGCACACGCACTTGAATACGCCGTTGATCTCCTTCGTCTTCGCCTGCAGGGCCGCGCTCACAGCGGCGTTGGTGCTGAAACGGGGAGCCGTCAGGATGCCGGGGGTCATGCCCAGCTTGGGGTAGACCTGGCGCACGACTTCCAGGCCGGTCTCCGCGCCGGTGGCCGCATCCACGCCGCCCACGATGTCGGCAGCGGTCACTTTGCTGGCGTCCACCTTCTTGCCGGAAACGGTCAGGTTGGTCGCGCCGTCGGCCTTTCCGCCCTCGATCAGGACGATGCTCACGGTGCCGTCGGCGTTATAAACGGCGGTGTAATCCTCCTCAGCGGTCAGCGTCTCCTCGCCGTTTTTCACCACCAGAGTGCTCAGGAGCACGCCCGTCTCCTCCACAACGGCCACGCCGCTGTTGATCTGCACGGTCTTCTCCTCCATCTCGGCGGAGTGCTTGGCCGGGTCCAGCACATTGATCAGCACCAGGGGGCCACGTTCACCACCGCGAACGAAGCGGAGATCGCTTCGCAGAGGGTGAAACTCGCAAAGTCGTCGCTGTACCCAACGGCAGCGATGGCTTCCGCCTTGCTGTATACCAGCAGAGGCTTATTGATGGCCGCAGCCGGGTCCGCCAGCAGGTGCGCCGGGGCAGTCCCGATCACGACCTGCAAACCGGCTGTTCCGTTCAGCGGAGCGATCATGCTGGTTTCCTGCTCGCTGACGTAAATGCCATGTCGATACATACGTTCTTTCCTCCTTCTTACAATTCGGATTTGATTTTCTGGAACAGGATAGCCTCCGCCGTCCCGCTCCGGCCCAGGTTGCTTCTCACCTGAGCGAAACGGCCCACGCTCACCAGCAGCCCCTTGGCCGCCGGGTGGGCCTGAATGAAGTCTGCCAGCGCGGCAGGAATGGTTCCCGCGTACACGGTGTACTGTCTGGCGACGCCGCGCACGCTGGGGCCGCAGTAGACGACGGGGCCGGTCTTTGCTTCCCGCTCCATAGGAACGGCAGTCTTGACCTCCGCCGCCGCAGCGGCTTCGCTCATAGGCGCGGCCATATCCGCCGCGCGGGGTTCTGTTTTCTTGCTCATAGCAGTCCCTCCAATTCGGTGTCTTGGGTCATGGCCGGAGCTGTACAGTTCATGGTCACAGCTCCGTAGTAATACGGGGCTGTGTCGTCCTGCTGCAAGGCCCAGGCGATAGGCTTTAGGATGGTGAAGGCTCCGCCGAAGTACGGCGCGGTGCACGCTCTCTGCACGATGTCTTCCTTGATGTTGGCAACATCCTGAAAGCCCGCCCGCTCGATGCCGGTGTCATAGGCGCAGATGATCAGGCTGAACTCCACCGTCTGCGGGCTTTTATCGTCCGCGATCTCTCCGCCGGTCATGCGTACCACGATGTAGGGCGCGTGCGCCACGTCGGTGTCGGCGTCCACGTCGTTCTCCTCCGGGATGGGAAGGTCCTGCTTGAAGATCGCAAGCGGCTTCCGCCCCTCCTGGCCGTTGTACTTCTTTCCGGCGAACAGCTCGCGCAGCATCTCGATCAATGCATCCTGGCAGAGCTGCGGCGTTTGGCCGATGCCCACTTTCATCGTTTCTTTCATACCCTCACGCCTTTCTCTTTGCCCGTGCTAAGACCTGCTCGGCACGCTCGGTCAGCTTTGCCGCCAGGAACAGCTCCACCTCCGGCTCCACTTCCGGCCAGATGGTCGAGTGCATCGCCGCCGCACTGGGGCTGCCCATGGTCTGCATCTTGTCGCTGGTGCTCGGTGCGCCGCTGCGCACGGTGTAGTGGAAGCGCCCCGTGCCCACGATGCGCTGCACCATGCCCACGTGCCCGCTCTTGAACTCCACCAGGAAGCCCTTGCTTAACCGGCCCTTGCCGGTCAGCGGCTTCATTGGGGAGGTTTTCAGCACGCGGGCCGTGAAATACTCCGGGGCCTGCGCCACGTCATGCCCCATGAAGGGGCGGTTCGGCCTGGTCTGGAAATAGCCCAGGTCGTTGCGGTAGCTTGCGATGCGCAGCTCCGCGCTCAGGCTGCTGTTGCTGGCCTTCTTGCGCTGCACCAAGTCGCTCAGGTGCCGCTTGCCCGCGCTGTTCACCGCGTACCGGGCCTTCGCCTCCGCGATCATCAGCTTGCGGGCCTGCCGGGCCGTGGCGTTGATGGCGACCTTCGCCACCGCCGGGGTCTTCTTCCGCAGGTCGCCCAGCACCGCGCTCACATCGTCCAGACCATCGACCTCGATGGTCATGGTCCCCGCGTTATATCGCACGTTGCTCATTGTCTCGTCCTCTGTAACGTCATGCGGAAGACCCCGCACTCCTCCTCGCACTTCATAATGTCGAAGGTGCGCTTATGGTCCGTCCCGGCGTCCATCACCAGCGGCTTTCCCACCTTCGGCTTCGGCCCGTAGTCCTCCGTGCGGATGTACAGGATGGTGTGCGCCTTGTACAGTCCGGTATCGAAGTTCTGCTTGGCTCCCGCCTCCCAGTGTGAATTATGCTCCCGCGTGCCGCCTTCCACGATCACCACAAGAACGTCCTTGCCGTCGATGATGTGCCGGTCGGCGTGCTCGTTGCCGTTGAAGAACACGGTGTCGATGTCCGCCGCCGCGCAGTCCTTGAACGTAGGCGGAGGGGGGCAGCCCCTCCGCCTCATTCCCATAGTCCTGTTTCAGCTCGAACAGTGCCATCTCAGCACACTTCGGCCACCAGCCAGCTATCCACCTTGTCGGGGATAGGCAGCGGATGGGCCTGCAGCTCCACCATGCGGCGGTCGGGGTGGTGCTCCACGTAGCTGCGGAGCAGGCGGCTGGTCTCCGCCGTCACCCACTGCTGCGTGCCGTCCTCAATGTAGGTGCACGCACCGTAGGCCAGCATGAAGTTCGACTGGCCGGAGATCAGAATGACCACGTTCTCCGGGACCAGAGGCTTCACAGCCGGGGTCTCAGGGTCGGTCCAGTCGTCCAGATACACCTCGCCGTAGGTATACAGGTCGATGTTCGGGCTGGTCAGATGGCCGTAATACTTCACGCCGTTAGGCAGGTCGCGGGGGTCGTAGCCGCCGATGTTGATGCGGCGGTTGTCAAGGAGCTTCTGCACCTTCTCGTCGTTGACGAAGGCGCGCAGAGCAGCCTTGCCCATGATCACGCGGTCCACGTTGGTGAAGCCGCCGGTCAGCACCTTCTCGGTCCAGTCTTCCAGGTCCTCGATGGGCTTGGCAGCAGTCTTGCCCCACTGCTTCGTGCCGTCCAGCTTGATCTTGTTGGTGAAGCCGAAGTCGATCACCTCGTTCACGCCGGGGCCGACGATGGGGATTTGGCCGGTGACGATGGCCTGCACGCACATCCACTCCTCGCGGCGCGTGGTTGCGTCGTTCAGGCGGTTGTACTCGTCCATCAGCTTGCGGGCCGCGCGCTGGGCCGGGGTCATGCCGCTGTACAGGTCCTCGCCGGGCAGGCGGGTCATGTGCTGGTCTGCCGTGGTCACGTCGTAGGGGTTGATCAGGGGCGGCTTGTAGCTCTCGGTGCTAAAGCCGTTGGCCTTGAGCACCTGCCCGCCGACGCGGGGATGTACGAAGGCGGCCATGCGGCGGTCGCCCTTCACCAGGTCAATGTCCACGCGCTCGGTGGAGAAGGTCTTGATGTTGGTGAAAAAGGTGTCGCGGAAATAAGTGTGGATAGGCGGTGCCTGTCTCACGACCTCCGCCAGATAGCGGGGGGTATAGATATTCACTTCGTTAGGCATATCTCTGTTTCCTCCTTACTTCAAGTAGATGCCGAGGTTGCGCAGCGGGACCTCCACATCAGCGGCAGTCATGCCCGCAGGCAGGACCAGCGCATCAGCGAAGAACTCGCCGGAAAGGTAGATGATGGCGTCCTCGCCGCTCTTGGCGGCTTCGGCGGTCACGCCGTACAGGCCGGTCAGCTTCGCAGCCTCAGCCACGGGAGTGACCTTGCCCTCCGCCAGAAGGACGGGGGTATGGGCGCTCAGGTCAGCGCCCGCTTCCTTCACCGCCGTGGCGATGCGGATGTTGGTGCCTGCGATGAAATACTCAGGCTCGCAGGAAAAAGTCTTTCTTGCCAAATCCATGCTCATGCTTTTTGCCCTCCCTTACTTCTTCTGCGCGTTCTGGCCCACGCTCTTGATGGCGTCCAGGAACTCGTCCGTCTTACCGGCAGGGGGCGTGTTCTCCACAGTGCCCGCTCCGCTGTTCTTGGCGTCGGTCTTCGCGTTGTTCAGATACTCGTTGCCCTGCTCCTTGGCGCGCTTCATGGCGGCCTTGGCGTAGTCGCTGGCGCTGACGGGCTTGGTGAACTTCGCCTCGGCGGTGATCTCCTCGCTGCCCGGCAGGGCCATCTCCTCGATGTCGCGGATGCGCTCGCGCTCCTCGTTGGTCGCACGATCAGCCGCCGCCTGCTCGATTTGGTCAACCAGCGCAGGATAAGCCTGGCGCAGGTCGTCCGCAGTCTTGATTTCCATGTTCTGTACCTCCTCGTGTTGTACTCCCGGTTTCATGGCTCCGGGTTTATTTACAAAACGTCCGGCGGCGGTGGGTGCTGCCAAACTGTTCTGCATGAAGGTGGGTGCCTTGTCGAAAGGCAGGTGCATATTCACGCTGTTCACGAACAAAACGCCGTCGCGGTTTTCCACCACCGGCGTTTCCACATCCTCCACAAGCTCGTCCACAAAGCCGTTGTCCTTGGCCTCCTGGCCGGTCCACCAGCTCGTCGCGTCCATCCAGCCGGTCACTTTTTCCTTGTCCCGGCCCGTCTTCTTCGCGTACAGGCTGATGATGTTCTCCTTGATGGTGTCCAGCGCGTTCAAATACTGCTGCATGGTCGTGGCGTCGTAGTAGCCCAGCAGGCCCAGCCGGACCGGGTGGACCATGTAGGTGCTGTCGTTGGCCGCCACAACGCGGTCACAGTGGCAAGCCACGATGGTCGCGGAACTGGCGCACAGCCCGTCGATGCGGGCCACCACGTTCGCAGGGTGCTGTTCGAGCAGATTGCCGATGGTCTGCGCGGCAAAAACGTCTCCGCCGCCGCTGTTGATGCGCACCGTGATCTCGCTCACGGCTCCCAGCTTGTCCAGGTCCTCCGCGAACTGCTTGGGCGTTACCTCGTCGCCCCACCACGTACTGTCTGAAATGTCGCCGTACAGCAGCAGCTCCGCTCTGCCTCCGGCCACATTCTGAAACTTCCAAAACGGTTTAGGCATTTCCATTTCCTCCTTCGCTCGCGGCGCTGGACGGGTCCATGATCTCGTCCACCTCCCGCTTTCTCTTGGCCTCCGCCACTCTCTGGCGGATGTTGCGGTTATAATTTCCGCCGGTCATTTGCGCGGTCTCCTCCTGCGCGGTGGAGAAACCGGCCTCCACGCGCTTCGTCGCCGCGCTGATCTCCTGCACAGGGTTCAGGCTCGTTCTGGCCGGGCCGGGCCACGCGCACCCGCTATAAGCCTTGCGGATGGCCGGGTCCTGGAAGAAGCCCGGAGCCTTGATGCGGTTCCGCGCCACGGCCTCCGCCAGCCACTCCTCATAGATTGGCTGACAAAAACTGTCCACAAAGTCGTCGCGCTGCACATCGCAGGAGCGCCAGAACTCATTCAGGGCACCGCGCGCCGCGCTGTAGCTGGTGGAGAACTGCTTGGAAATGACCTCCGGCGGGATTTCCAGCGCCGCGCCGATCTGCTTGATCATGGCCTCCGTGAACTTGTCGTATCCGGCGTTTGGGTGCTTCGGGTCCGCGAAGGATACGGTTTCGCCGGGGTTCAATCCCACGATAGCGCCGTTGCCCAGCTCCACACTGCCCTGGTCCTCTGCGTCGATCAGCATATTCTCCGGCAGCATCTCGCCGAACGGGCGATCATCCGTCGCCGTGGCGGGCTGCACGAACACCGTGAACATGGCGGAAATGACCGCCGCGTTGATCTCCGCCTCCGTGTACCGTCCCAACTGCTTGAGCGCTTCCAGCACCGGGGCCAGAACAGGCACGCCGCGTAGCTGGCCCGCTCGCTCCCGTGTGATCACATGGACGATGTTCCGCCGTCCGGTCAGCTCGCCGCGTGCCTCCACGCGCGTCCATTCCAGGCCGCTGCCCAGCATGGATGTGTCGGAAAGGGGATGCCGGTTGCACACCCAGTAGGCCACCACGCGGCCCTCCGCATTGGTCTCCACGCCCTGTACGATGTTGTGGACCTCATAGCCTCGCACCGTGCACGGAGCCAGCCGGTCGTAGCCGTCCGGGCTGCAAATACGGTCCGCCTCCATCACGCGCACCCGCAGGCCATAAGGCTGGCCGACCTGCTCGCACATAGGCAACGACGCGAATGCGTCGCCATTCATCAGGTAGCCCAGGTAGGCGAGCTGTTGTAGCTTGTAGAAATTGCCCAGCCCGTCCATGTCGCACTCCGGCGTGTCCGCCCACAAGGAGAACTCCCGGATGATCTTCTCCTGCAGCTCCTCCGTCTGCTCCGCCGACATGCCCAAAAATGCGCCGTCGATCTGCGGCGCAGGCATCAGGCCGCCCGCCACCACGTTCGTGCGCAGCGTTTTCAGGGCCGAGGCCGCCACCGGCACGCCCATGTAGGCGTCGCGGCTCCTCTGGCGCAGCACGTCGATGTTGTCTTCGATGTCCTCCTTGGAGCTGCCGCCGTGGTATTCCCATCCGCGCATACTCTTTTTTGTCAGGTTCGCGCCGTAGTTGCCGTATCCGCTGTTCAGAAATTGCAGCGCCGTCCGCGCGGCGCTCCTGCGCACCGCATGGACCGGGGCCACGGCCTCGAAGCAGCGGTCAATAAAGTTCCTTGCCATGGCCGCCCTCCTCACACATCACGGGGTACGAAATGGTACAGGCGGTTTCTGCCGCCGGTCGTCTCAGCGGCTTCGGCCTCTGCCAGCTTCGCCGCCCAGTATTCCATTTGCGCCCGGATTTGTTTCAGGTCGGCTCTCGTCAGCATACGGGTCCCGATCTGATAGCTCTGGCCGGTCGCCACGGCTTCCTCCGCCGCCAGCCATGTATTCAGTTTCTTGGAGCACAGCTCCTTGCTGAAAACTGCCATGTTAAATACCTCCACTCAGGCGGCGTCTTCCGGTTGCCCTCTGCCGCCGCTCTGTCTCCGTCTCCTCCGGTCCTTTCAGTACCGGGTTTGCGATCTCTAAGGCAGCGGTGGCGTAGTTGCGCAGGTCAAGCGGCTCGTTTCGCTTGTAGCTCGCGTCCTTGATCTCCCACACCGTCACGCTCCGCCCCTTGCGGAACCGCACCACGGCCTTCTCGCTGGTCAGGCCCCGGAAGTATTGCTCGTCGTATCCAGCCTCCTCGTTCAGCGGGAAGTGGCAGTAGTTCGGCCCCTTCCGCTCCGGCGGCTCGTGCTTGAGGCGCTGATACACCAGCGCCTTGCCCGCGTCTACGCCCAAAACGAACAGCGGTGTCTTCACGCGGTTGTTCGTGGACGGGTTGCGGATATATGGCACCTCCTGGCCGCCCTTGCCCTTGATGGCAAAGATGCGCCGCTCGTAGCGCTCCTTGGTGAAGCGGTAAACCTGATCGGTGTGGTGACCGCCGCTGTCGATGCAGGTGCACAGGATGGGAAGCTGCGTCCCGTCCTTCTTGCTGAACGTCGCTGTCAGGAAGGCGTCCAGATCGCGCCACACCTGTTCCTTGAGCATATCGCCGTATATCTTCTGGTAGCGGATGCCCCAGCTCTCCTTGCCGACGCCCCAGCCCACGACTTCCACCTCGAAGCGGTCGTCCTGAACGTCCACACCTGCCGTCAGCACCAGCACATCCTCCGGCACCTGGGCGTCGTATACCTCGCGGCGGTTCACCAGTTCGGTGTCTTCCAGCCGCTCGCCCGGCTCCTCCCAGGTCTCGCCCAGCTCTGTGTTCACCCACGTTTTCATCTTCTCCGGGTCGCCCTGGTCCAGCATCTCCTTGGCAAGCAGGAACTTCTCCACGACCTCCTGCCACCCGCAGAAGGTGGAGGCCAGCGTGTTCAGGTGGAAGCCCCGCGCCGCCGCGCCCGGATTTGCCGCCACGAAATGCCCCTTGATCTCCTGGGCCTTCCAGGCGTATTCACTGCTTTCGCGCCCGCAGCGCTCGCACTTGTGGCGCACGCCCTTTTTCAGGTCGTGCCGGTCGAATACGATGTTGGCCCAACGAAGGGGCTGATAATGCCCGCACTTCGGGCACGGTACGTTCCATTCCTCCCGCGTCGTCTCCTGGAACTCCGTCTCGATGCGGCTGCTTCCCTTGATGGTCGGTGTCGATACGATAACGGTCTTCTTGTCCCAAAAGGTCGTTTGTCGCTTCTGCGCCAGGAGCAGCGGGTCGCCCTCTGTTCCGGCGCTGGCCGGGTAGCGGTCCACCTCGTCGCACAGCAGCACCTTGATCGGTCGGCTGGCAAGGCTCGCCGGACTGTTCGCGCCGATGATCGTCACGTGTCCGCCCGGAAAGTTCTTCTTCAAGATCGTGTTGCCGGAATAGCGGCTCTTGGTGTCTACCAGCACCCGCAGCACCGGCGTGTCCCGTATCATGGGTGCCAGGAAGTCCTTACTGAACGTCTGGCCCATTTCGAGGGTCGGCTGCATCACCAGCACCGGCGCGGGATAGTAGTGCATATAGTAGCCGAGCATATTCATCAGCATGGCCGTCTTGCCAATCTGCGCGGCGGACATGACCACGACCTTGCGCACGTGCTGGTCGCCGATGGCGTCCATGATCTCCCGCTGATACGGCGCGTTGTCCGTATGCCACCGGCCCGGCGTGGCGCTGTTCTCCGCACTCAGCATCCGGTAGGTGTCCGCCCACTGGGATAGCGTCAGCTCAGGCGGCGGTTTCAGCACCGCCACACATCTGGCGAACATCTCCGCCGTCTGCGGGGCAAGCTCAATCGTCCGGCGCTTTTTCTTCATGGTCCGGCTCCTTCTCACCCCGCATCATCCGCTCATACTCGGCGCGCTTGCATACGGGGAGGGAGCACAGCACCTTCTCGCTCGTGCCCGTCCACAGTTTCCATACGCAGCCCGCGCATGGGTCCTTATTCTTCTTTTTCTCCATCCCCGTCCTCCTCTTGTGCAAAGGCCACGTTGAAGTCCCGCAGTTCCTCAAGCGTCTCGTCGATGGCGTGTTTCAGCTCATCGAAGATGCTGGCCTGGTCTCCGCCCATGGCCGCCAGAGCCGGGGACAGCTTCGCAGGCAGGGAGAGGAAACGCCCGCGAATATTCAAAAGCATCGTCTTGATGCCGCTCTCGATCTCCTCCGTCCGGTGCAGCTCGCCGCGCCGCAGCGCATTTTCCATCTCCGCCGCCTCCCGCTTGGCGCGGGTCAGGCCCGCCCGCTCGTCGGCAAGGCTCCCGCTCCGCAGGTAGGAGATGTACCGCCGCGTAGTGGCGCGCAGGTCATAGAGGCCCGGTGCCTGCTCCTCGATGATGCCCTCGTCCCGGAGCTGGCGCACCCGCCGCTCCGTCAGGCCCAGCCAGTCGGCGATCACCTTGCTCGTGTATAGGCGCATGGCGTCACTCGTTTCTTGCGATGGCGGCGTTGGCCCACATAGTCGCTTCCTCCACCTTCGTGTGCGCCAGGCTCTTTTCCCGGCTGTCCGGGCAGCACGCCTCGATCAGCTCCGCCAGCTCCCGCGCCTTGGCCCTCAGCTTTTCATAGCGCGCCGTCTGGTCGCCCTTCGGCGCGTGATAGGTGTATGTGTTTTCAAACCGTTTCGGGTCCATCTGCATCCTCCGTTCCATCCGGCCAAAGCTCCGCCGCGTCCTCGCCGGTCTCCGGGTCCGGTGTCTCCACCACGCCCGTCGCCCGCATACGCAGGATTTCCAGCCGCTTCTTTTCCAGTTCCAGGCGCTTCTCGTTCTCCTCCAGTGCCCGCAGGCTGTCCGCGATCTTCGCAATACGGCCCTGCACCTTGTAGAGCGCATCCTGCAATTTCAGCACCCGTGCAAAGGCGCTGTCCTTGCTGTACATTCCCATCTGCTGTCTGGCACCGTCTATCTTCTTGTCGCCCCGGCCCGCAGGCTGGCGCATATCCAGCACGCTGTTCAAATACAGCTCGTCCTCCGGGGCCTGCTCATATTCGATGATCTTGGTGAGTATCCGGTGCTCTCGGAACTTGAGTATCTGCATCTCGTGTTCCAGCGCCGCCCGGCTCCCCACCGGCGTATTCATCACCAGCTCCCGCTCGGCTTCGCTCAGCGTATCAAAAAAGATGGTGCTGTAAGCCCCATCCTTCTCTGCGTTGTGATTGCCCGCCGGTGCGCCCTTGTGGCTCCCGGCGGCGTTTTTATGTCCGGCGCTGTTCCGGTTCCCAGGCTGGCCGCCGCGTTTCTTCTTCGGCTCCGCCTTTTCCCATTCATCCGCCGACTTCCAGTTGCGCAAGGTCTGATAGTTGACGCCCAGGCCCTCCGCAAGTTCCCGGAGGTCTACCAGTTCGCCCCGGCCTTTCCGGGCGAGGTATTCAGCCTTTGCGGCGTCCCGTTTCTCACTCCGCTTCGGCATTTGCTCTCACCCCTGTCTATCCGGTATCCTTTCGCCTCCGCGTCCCTGTAATAGTTCCGGGACCGGGGCGGGCTGCCTCGCAGCTCCTCCCGTCCCGGTATGCAGTGTGTCCCGCTCCGCCTACCTCCGCCGCGCAGTGGATACTTCCGCGCATGAGCGCAGACCTTCGGCGGCAGCAGGACGTTTTCCATTCGGTGCCGCCTGCGGCCAGAGGGGACTTGAACCCTGACCCTTTCAGCGGTAAAGGATGCGAAACCCGCCTGGTTTTCCACGACCACAGCGGCCCCCGCCAATGAAAAAGGCCCATGGATTTCTCCATGAGCCATTACTGCACAATATCAATGTAACACGGAAAACCTGCGAAAGTTGCTAACTCCGAAAAATATTTTTCCCAGGCGTACCAAAAGCCCAACCCGCCGGAACAAAACGCCCCGCCGCGTACCAAATCACCACCCCGGCGTAACGCCTCCGCCCGCGTGCGGTCCATCCGTGCGCCCCAGCAGCTTCCGCCGCGTCAGCTCCTTCCACCATTTTCGTGACGCCGCGAAAATGATACCCGTCCCGATCTCACGCCCGCCCGCGTTCCTTTTCCCTCGCGCGCCCCCGCCCGCGTGCGCGTTCCATATTTTTTGACCCCCCTCCATTTTTTCGCCCGGACCCGCCGGAAATGAAAAAAACGCATCGCACCTAATCAATTTTTGCGCTCTCGAACCCGCAAAGGTCCTCGTCTGCGCCGGGAGGACCCGCCGCCGGGCTGGGGGAGGGTATAGGAGGGGGTGTATTGCTATCAATGGCGGTGAGGAGAAGTCGCGCGCGTTTGGTATCTTCGCGGGTGGGCGCGTTTGCTTGGCTGGCGCTCTGCTGGTGCTGGCGGCGCTGGCTGGTGGTGCCTGGTCTCTGCCTGGCTGGCGGTGCTGGCGGCCTGCTGCCTGCCTTGCGCATGGGCGGGCGCGTTTGTTCGGCTCGCTGGCGTTGGTGCTGGTGCTGTTCATCGGCTGGCGGCTCTGTCCTGCGCCGGGCCGGTATACTCCGCCGCCGGTCAGCTACCCCAGCAGGCGCACACGGCCCACGCCGCCACGGCTGGCCCCGGCTCCGGCGAGGGCCTGCCCATCGTGCCGCCGCGCCCCGGTTCCGCCATCGCCGGACGGCCCGCCGAAAATAGCCACGGCCCGCCGCCGAGGGTATTTACCGCGCCCGGTCTCGTCTCCTGGTAAGCTATGCTAATATGCCCCCTATAGTCCCCCAGCCTGTGCAATCTGCACAGAAAATCGCCACAGATTTTTGTGCAAAAATAATTCCCAGGCCCCCTAAAGGGGGGCCGTGGGAAGGGATTTCGGCCTATTGACGGCGCAAAAAATCGCCGCTATCATCCGGGGCAAGCGGACGGCCCAGCGGCCACCGCCCAGCGAACCGCCGACAGCGGCGACCAGAAAGGGGAGGTGAACATGACCACGCCGAACACAGGCGAATTGCTTGTACAGCAGGCCCAGGAGGCCGAACGGCTCCGGCTCTTGATACTCGCTGACGAGTGCAAGACCATCGAGGAGTTCCGCGAAAAGCTCCGCGAGCGGCTGAACAAGTAAAAACGCCGGGTCCCCCGTAGCAAGGCACGACCCGACGTTCTTTTCCCGGCATGGGCGGCGAGTTCGCCGCCGCCCGGCCACGGGTAAAGCATAGCACACCCGCACAGAAAAAGCAACGCCGCCGGGGCCGCTGAAAAAATTTTCCCCCGTAGGGGGAACCCCCAGCCGCCGAAAAAAAGTGCTTGACAAGGCGACACGCAACAGTGTATGCTTGCAGCAGAAAACGACACGCAACAGTGTACAGGCCGAACAGGCCGGAAAGGAAAACGCCATGACTAACAACGAGATCATCTTCGAGACCGTCCGCAACACCTTCACCCCCGCCCAGCTCGCCGAGCTGGTGCAGGCCACCTACACCGCCGAGCAGATCGCCGCCCGCCGCGCCGCCGTCACGATCACCGTTGACGAGGGCAGCGACGAGAGCGCCGAGAACATCTTCTCCGCCATGCTGGCCGCTGACACATTCCACACCTTCGCCGAGTGGAAGCGCATGGGGTACAGCGTGAAGAAGGGCCAGCACGCCGCGCTGACCTGCCAGCTTTGGAAGTACACCGACAAGCCCGGCAAGGCCGCCCGCGAGGCCGCCGAGGCCGACGGCAAGGACGCCCCCGAAACCGACCCGCATTTCTACATGACGAAGGCCCATCTTTTCCACGCCTTGCAGGTCGAGAAGTCCAAGCGTTGACCCAGCACAAGCGGACACTTTAGCAGGGCTGCACCGCACAAAGCAACCCAGCCCCATACAGCAAACCCCAAAACAACACAACAGGAGGAACACCCCATGAAAAAGTTTACCGGACGCTACACCACCAACACCGCGAAGGCCCCTGAAAGGCTCCGAGCGTATCTTGTGCCAGGTCTCCGAGGACGGCACGATCTACATTTGCAACGGCTTTCTTCTCTGCACCATGAACGCGCCGGAGTACGCCGCCACGGTCCAGCCGTTGACCTGCTGCGAGCCGGGCGCGTGGACGTTCGACAAGGACGGCAAGCACGAGGACGAGGCGCACAAGCTCGATCTGGTCAAGCTGTTCGCCGATACCGTCCGCGACACCGCCGACGCCGCGCCGCTGGCCCGCGCCCCGTTCACGGTCCAGGCGAAGAAGGCCCCCGCCGCCTGCTACTACAACGCCGACGCCGATTTCGCCGCGATCTATGACACAAAGTTCATTGACGCGCTTCACCCCGCCGCCCAGCTCCGCACCACGTCCGCGATCTCCGCCGCCCTGGCCTACATCAACGACGAGCCGTTCGCCGTGGTCATGCCCATCAGGGCCGAGCCGAACGCCGCCCGCGCCATCCGGGCATTTTTCACCGAGGCCGCCGAGGACAACACCAAAACCGACGAGGCCGACAAGCTCCGCGCCGAGCTGGTCCAGGCCCAGGAAGAAGCCGCCGCGCTTCGTGGCGATCTGTACCGCGCCGCCAACGAGATCGACGAGCTGAAAAACAAGCTGGCCGAGCTGCACGAAACCAAGACGGAACAGCCCGCCGAACAGAAGCCCGAACCCAAAACCGCCGCCGAGATCATCGCGGCCCGCTGGGCCGAGGTGGACGGCCTGACCGCCACCATCAAAGGCGCAACGACCGCCGCGCCGGTGGTCTGGCTCGCCGGAGACACAAAGCCCCACGAAAAAGAGATCGAGGCCGCAGGCGGCAAGTGGAGCGGCAAGAAGAACGCCTATTATTTCCGCGTCGCCTGACCCAAAACCCGCAAGGCCGACGGCACCCCGCCGCCGCTGGTGCAAGTCCAGCCGCCCCGCCGGGGCGGGCGCTCATGGGTAACACCAAAACCAAAACACAGGAGGACCACAAAATGAAAACCGCTGGATACTGGTCTTGCAGAAACGAGATCATCGCCGCGCACCTGCCCACCCCGCACAAATACGAGCCGTTCACGGAGTTTTTCGACGTGGACCAGCTCGACGCCATCCGTGACAAATACGGCGTGGACCTTTACCGCGAGTGCTACGCCGACGCGCTGCACGAGGTCACAGAGGCCGCCAACGTCACAACCCATCTTCGCGCCCTGGGCGTTGAGTGCAAGCCGATCTTCACCCCGGACGACTGCCACGTGAACTTTATCGCCGTGTTTTCCCTCGGCAACACGACCGCCCAGCGCATCAACGAGATCGCCCGCAAAGCTGATCTTTGCGTCCTGTTCCAGTGTCCCACCCACTAACCAAAACCACAAAACGGAGGTACACAAAATGTCTTGCTTCATCATGTCCGACCAGGCCCACGCCGCCACCGCGAACACCCTGGAATACATCCTCAACAGCGGTTTCAACCGCTTCGGCTTCGACGCTCCCGACAGCCTTTACAAAGCCCTGAGCGACTGCCGCGACCGCTACGGCTTCTACTGCTCCGGCCTGATCTTCCGCCGCCTGTACGACCTGAACAGCCGCGCCTATGCCGGGCGCTACAAAACCGTGACCGACACCACGCCGCCGGAGATGCCCAGCGTCCCGCCGCTGGTGCAGGAGCGGGAGCGCGAGGACCAGCACGAAAAGCTGCTGCCCTGGCACTACAAACTCGCCAAGCTGATCGACTGCGAGATATACCAAGCCAGCGAGGACGCCACCCGGAAAGACCCGTTGCTCCTGGCCCTGATCGACTTCTCCCGCGTCTACACACATTTCCTCGTTTCCAACGCCGCCGACTACAACGCCGCCCCATGGGGCACAATCTGACCCCGCCGCCGGACACCTTCGCGGGCCGCACCGGACAATAAAGCGACCCGACCCCATAAGCGAAACCCCAAAACACAAAACGGAGGTACACAAAATGTACGAACAAACAAGTATGATTTCCCCGCAGACCGCCGAAGCGCCCGCGCCCGCCGTCCGCTACTACGAGATCGACGAGGAGACAGCCCGCAGCGCTCACTACTGCGTCCACATGAGCGACTACAAGCCCGGCAGCGCCACAGCGGAATACCGGCGCGCCGTGGACAAGGCCACCGCCCTGGTGGAGGCCAAAAAGCCCCACGTCAGCCCCTTCTACCACGACAAGCTCGACGCGCTTCTTGACCGCTACGCCCGCCGCCTGGCCCAGTGGACCAACGACTACAACCGCAACCAGGCCAGCTATCCCAGCCAGTTCATTTCCGGCGCAGGCGGCTACAATATGCGCAAGCACGAAAAGCAGATGTTCCGTGAAGGCACCCTCTGGAACGAGTACGACGAGATCAAGGCCATCTTGAACAAGATCGAGGCCGTCGGCTCCGGCCCGGTCGATCTGGCCGACCCTCACGCCCGCGAAATGCTCACCGAGCAGCTCCAAAAGCTCCAAAACAAGCTCGACGAAAGCAAGGCCCTGAACGCCTACTACCGCAAGCACAAATCCTTCGACGGCTTCCCCGGCCTGACCGCCGAGGCCGCCGCCAAGCTCACCGCCAGCTTTGCCGACACGAAAGAGCGCTGCCCTTGGGTAAAGTCTCCCGTCCCCGACTACGAATTGACCAGCCTTCGCGGCAAGATCAAGCGGGTCCAGGCCCGCCTCGACGAGCTGGACAAGCGCGCCCAGCAGGCCGAACAGCCCGCCGACAGTACAAAGTTCCCCGGCGGCGAGATCGTCCGCAATCTTGAGGCGGACCGGCTCCAAATCCTCTTTGACGAAAAGCCCGACGACGAGACCCGCCAGAAGCTCAAAGAACGCGGCTTCCGTTGGTCTCCCCGGTACAACGCCTGGCAGCGCAAGCTCACCGACAACGCCATGTACGACGCCCGCCGCGCCCTTGGCTTGACCGAATAACAAACCAAATCCCGCCCCGGAGGTCACGAGGGCAGAAGGAGCACAAAATGGAATGGAACACCCCCAGCGAGAACGCCATCATCACCCGCCTCGACGAGCTTTACGAAGCGCTTGACCGTTTCCCCGACAGCCCCATGGCCCCGGCCTGGCAGCACGAGATCGAGCACCTGAAAGAACAGTTGACCTACGCCGGATAACAAAATGCGCCTGTCCTACCGGGCAAACGGGGAGAAAGGACCACGCCATGACCACAACTACATCCCCCACAAGATACACGATCAACCTCGACGGAACACTTGAAAAATGGTATTTGGAGCACGACGACGGCGAGATCATCTATCTCCGCAAGACCCCGCGCCCAAAGTGGAACTGCGGCATGAAAGAGTTTCCCGCCGCCAAGGTGTTCCCCGACTACAAAACCGCCCGCACCGCGCTCAAGGCCCGCTCCAACGCAAAATAACCCATAGACTTATACACGCAAGCGTGTTATAATGCACCCAAATCCAAAGGAGGCTCCCATGGACCAAAACGCCGACATTTTCCCCGCTTACCGTCTCGTGGCCCAGTTCGCCGACGGCCAGCGCCTCACCTTCGACGGCCTGACCGAGCAGCAGGCACAAACCCGCATGGAGGCCGCGCAGGCGCTCCACGGGGATATTTGCTGGTACGACGGCGTGACCGACCAGCACTACGAAAACGGCCATTTCTACAAGCTCACGCCCCCGCCGCCGACGATCAACATGATCGACCTGACGGACTACCACGAAAAGGAGGAATGACCGTGCCCATACGTGAAAGCAAGCGCCGCAACAATGACGCCTACAACGCCAAATGCGACTACATCAGCCTTCGCCCACAAAAGGCCGTCGGCTATGCCATCCGCGCCGCCGCCAAGGCCGCCGGGCAGAGCATCCAGGCGTATGTGCTCCAAGCCTGCACTGAGCGCATGACCCGCGAGGGCCAGTCGCTCACGCTTGACCCTCCCGCTGATAACAAATAAGCCGCCCATGATCACAAAATCGGCGGTCTTGATCACAAAAACCGCCATAAAACGAACGCCACCCCGACAGGCTGCGACCAACAGCCCGCCGGGGTGCTTTTTATGCCATTCGCAAATTGTTTTCCCACGGGCCATTCGTTCCCGCCGGAAACAGTCTTTGCGCACGCGATTTCACTGACAGAAAAACACAGGAAATTGAAACAGCTCGTCCCACAGCCGCCGGGCCGCCGCCCTCACCAAAAGTCAGGTGAAAAAGCAGCTCCCGCCAGCCCTCGATTTTTTCGGCGCTTAATATGTACGCGCGCGTGAAGCACGCTCCAAAAGCTCCTCCGCCATGGGCACCTCGTCCAGCGCTTCGCCCAGGCACAAAACAGCTTTGTCGTGCCAGCTCCGCACGGTGCTGTCCGGCGCTCCCATGCGTACCGAGATATTCGCCCAGCTATGGTGACATTTGTGCCGCAGTTGAAGGATGCTTTTGTACTTACCGGAAAGGCCATCCAAACAGCCCCGCACGGCAGCGGCGTCGCCCTCCAAAACCAGTAGCCGCACGTGTATCTCCTGCAGGCGCTCATACACGCCCCGCTCGTCCAGCCGTATCACAGCGGCCTCCACCGGCTTCCCAGGGCCTCCGCCGCCGGGCATCCCGTCGCCGCCGGTGCCTTTCAGCGTGTCATACAAGCTCTCCTGCTCCCGCTGCTCCGTCTTGAGCAGGCGCACCATCTCCGGTATCTCGTAGTAATACCGGACGATCTCTTTCACATTTTTTTCGCGCATCTGTCAGCCTCGTTTCTGTTGCTTATTCCTCCCGCCGGGCCTCCTGTGTGCGGTCCGGCGCTTTATCCAGTTCATCCGCGATCAGGATACGGTCGCTTTTCTTCCGGCGCTCCGCCTCCCACCGGGCCAAAAATCGCCGCTGGGCGTGCTGGGCGATGTTCTTTCCGTAGAAGGACGGCATGGGCCGCTTACGTTTCCCCATCGCCGCCTCCGAAGACGTTTTCCTGGCCCTCGTCTTCCTCCTCAGTCACCGGCGGCGCGGCCAGATGCTTGTCCAGCTCCCGCCGCGTCATTGACGCCAGTTCTTCCAGCTTGTCGCAAAATCCCTCGTTCACGGCCTGCACCGGGAAGATCACGCCCGCGACCAGCATACCCGTCTTTGCCACCACATAGCGCCCGCCGCTGTCCGACCGGCGCACGTAGAGTTCCAGAAAATCCATCTGGTCTTCCAGTGGTCCAAGGTATTTACTCTGGATGAACAGCAGCCCGCCGGGGAAGCGCAGCGGCATCAGCACCTTCCCGCCGGAGGAGATCGTCACGTCCATATCCTCCGCGCGGACCTCAGAGCGGCACCAGTCCTCCACGTTCAGCCCCTCCGGCAGCGCACTGTGATTGAAATATATCTTGTCCTGCTTCTTCTCCGACACGTCGAACATCCGGTAAAGCTCCGGTTCCGACAGCACCGGCAGGCCGTGGAGGGGAAATGCGCAGCACCCGTCCCCAAGCCACTGTGTCACAACTCCGTCGCCGTCCACACGGTCGAACAGGCAGAACGCATTTGCGCTGCTGCACAGCGCCGCGACCTTTTTCAGCTTCATCGGCCAGTCCTCCCGCTTTCCGCTCCGTTGATGGCGCGCACGGCCCGGTCCACATCCGCCGCCGTGGCGTTGTCGATCTGCACGATGCTGGTGCCGTCGGAATAGCTGGTCCGGCGCACGGAGCGCTCCGGCTTGCGCATGGCCGCGATCACGTTCGCCAGGCCATCCAGCAGCGTCGCCACCAGGACGACCGTGCCCGCCCAGGTCCAGAAGTTCGCAAAGATGATTTCAAAAATGCTCATGTTATTTACTCCTTCTCCATCGTTCGATTTCACAGTCGGCCCCGGTTATCCACCGGCCCCCGATCTTGTGTACATAGTCCAGGAACAGGACCGCCCCGGTAAAGCGCACGCGGAAGTCTTCCAGCTCCGCCGCCGAAACGCTCATGTGCCCAAAGGCTTCCTTCATGTCCCGCCACACCGGCCACGGCACGAAGAAAAAGCGGTCCTGGATGCCCACGCACACCGCCGCCAGCGCGCCGCAGCGGTGGTGCCGTTCCAAGGTCTCCATCTGCGTTTCCGTCAGCACGTCCCGCTTCATGGCGTCCGTGGTGGTATACTTCGCCTCAAAGATGATACTGCGCCCGCCGTCCAACGTGCCTTGAAAATCCGGCTGGGCGTGCGCGGTGAAGCGGCCCACGAAAATGCCGCCCTCCCGCTTTTCCAGCACCCGGAACGGCTCCGGCGTCTTCTCCACCTTCGCCCGGCCCTGGCTCGCGTACAGAAGGCACGCCTGACGGATGGCCTCCTCGAAGTCATGGCCCCGGTTGTTGCTCATGCTGGCGTGGTACTGGCCCAGCGCTCCGCGTCGTCCCTTCATGCCATACCAGCCTCCACAATATGCGTGGCCCGCATATCCGCCGCGTGCAGCTCGTACACGATGCGGTGCAGTTTCATCGCCTCATTCAGGCCATGGCTCCCGCCGCGCACAGCGTCGTCCCACGCGCCCATGTGCCAGCGGATAGCCAGGGCCTCCTCGTCTTCCAGCTTCATAAACCGCGTGATCAGGTAGACAGACTTCTCCCCGTGTCCCATGGGGAAGCTGTCCTTTTTCACGTAGGAATAGACCTCGCCCGGTCCCGCGTGATGCTCCCGCACGTATGTATTCGCCTTGCACAGGTCATGGAGCAGCGCGCAGATGGCGACAGCCTCCATCGTCGGCTCGTTGTCGATCACAACCTTCCGCAGCTCCCGGAACACGTTGACGCTGTGCTCCACCAGTCCGCCGGGGTAGGCCAGGTGATGCTTCGTGCTGGCTGGCGCGGTGAAAAAGTCCGTCTCCCGCTCCATCCATTCCAAAAGCTCCTCCGCGCCCTCCCGGTGGATATACCGCCGGTAAAGCTCTTTGAACTGTTCTTCTCCTGTCATTTCAGCCCTCCGTTCTGTTTTCTATGCGCTCGCCGCATGGTCAGGTAGAAATACCATCCTGTTTGCTCGTTGAACGACTTCTCGCACTCCACCAGCTCCCAGCCGCGATACTGCTTTTCCCAAAAACGCACGAACTCCTCGCTGTCCTCCGGCAGCTTGGCGATCTTGTCCAACTGGCGGCGCGTGTACTTCCGGTCATTCGGTGCCCGGTGCCACGGCTTTTCCAGATTTTGCGATTGCGTCCAGTGCTTTTTCCCGGCGCTGTCCTGGACCATGTACCCGGCCATGCTGGCGATGCCCTTCGCGTTCGGTCTCAGGCGGTCAGCGTTTGCCCATCCGTACATGATCGGCTCCCGGTCCTTTGTGCCCTTGGTCTCCCACCACAGGTTTTCCACCTCGTCGCGGTCCAGTCCGCCGTTCATCAGAACGTGATGGTGGATGCGGTGGGTCCCGTTTTTCTTCCGTCCGATCTGCGTCACAAGCAGATACTTGAGAGGGGGCAGGCCCCGCTTCTTCCGCAGATACGCTACCCGGCGCAGATACTTGGCGACGATCTTCGCGGCCTCCTCCTCGCTCTCCGGCAGAAACTCCGGGGCGTAGGTCAGATGGACCACCAGATCGCCCACACCAAAGTTACCGTTGGCAAGCTGGATGAAATAGCGCTTGGCTCTCCGATCATTGAGGTTCTTCTGCTTCGGAGCGGAGACGTTGACCTTTTTCCCGCGCTTCCGTCCGACCGCCTGCTGCTGTTGCCCGCTGTACGGATAGATTTCCGGTGAAAGGAAGTTCTTCCCACAGTGGACGACCTTTTCTCGTATGAAAGACCTGTTTATCATCCGTGTACCCCTTTGCATCGTCTCCGGGTCCTTCCTCGATGCTTTTCGCAAGAAGGATAATACCCATTACAAGCCCGTCCGCCGCCTCCCGGCGGCGTTGCGGCGCGCCTCTCTGCATCCCGCGTCGAGGCCGCTATCTTGACTTTATCCGTGCATTGTGGTACAATATGTAGTAGGAAATGACCCCACGCACAGCAAAATCTTGAAGATTTCTCCCCCGGTTTTCGCTTCCCACAGCGAGCGCCGGGGGAGAATGTTTTTTAGAACAGATATGGATTTCTTGTGATGCGCCCGGTCTCGTCGATCTGCTCACCGCCCATCTGGCTCGGATACGGCGAGCGGAGCCACCACAGATTTTCTTTCTTCGGAATGGGGATGCCCCGTCCGCCTTCGTAGTTGATGTGGGACACGATCTCCTCCATGCTCATGCACTCCATGTTGACCAATGCCTGCTCCACATCACGGTCGCAGCAGTCATTCCAGAGCATATACAGCTTGTCCCCGGTGATGCCGTTGTTCTGCATACGCCGGAACGCTGCCTCGGCGCGATACGGATTGTACTCATAGGCCAGCATCACGAACGTCAGCGCGCCCGGATTGCCTTTGCAAATATCGAATGTGACCATGGCTGTCTCCTTTGCTCTCCGGCGCTTACGCACCGGAGATTTTTTCGATTTTTGATCAGATGTCAAAGCCCGGCGCGAAGCCATACGAATAGTAGGCGTAGCCGTTGCTCGCAGACCCGCCCGCGGTCACAAGGCAGAAGGAGTCCGTGCGGCTCGCATACACGGAGCGGAGCCACCAGAGATACGTTCCTTTGTCGCCGCACTCCTTCACGCGGTCGCGCTCACGTGCGAAGACCGGGAGCTGGAAGTCGTCGTCTCCGTCCTTCCACCAGGCCCCGTCCGGCGTGCCGAACACATCCGTCGCCGAGGGCAGCCACAGCGGGTCCGAATACTCCACCCGCTCGCCCTCGATGGTCTCCACAAAGGTCCTGGGCACGATGATCTCCCGCCATTCCGCCGCGATGTGCGGATAGATGTCCTCCAAAACGTGCTGACGGCCCTTGCTCTTGAAATACCCGGTCTTGTTGGTCGCTTCGTCGTTCATCACGCCCTCGTCCCAGCAGTCCTTGAAGACGAAGCGGGCTGTGGTTGGCGTCACGTAGCAGCAGACCACGGTGACAGTCCCGCCGGTGTCCAGCGGCACCTCGATCTCGTCGCGCTGGGCAAGCAGATGGTCCAGCTTGCCCTCGGCCTTCGCCCGTTTCAACTGGGACGGGCTGACGAAGCCGACGTGGATGCTCCGCAGCCTGCATAAGTCGTCCTGCGTCACACTCTTTTCCTCCGCCGGTTCCTCCGGCTCTGCCTTCTTGCTCACAGGCTCCTCGGCCTTTTCCGGGGCGCGCCCGGCCCGGAGCAGCACGGCCAGCAGTTCACCGGTCTTCTCGCTCTGGCGGTCCAGTCGGCCCAGGTGTTCCAGGAACGCCGCCCGCTCCTGCGCCACCAGATCAGCGTCGCCCTCCACGTGCAGCCTGGCCTCCCCAAATCGCAGCGTCAATTCGCTCATGTGCTTGTCCTCCTTTAATTTATATAGGTATGTGCCACGCACGCGCTCAGGTATCAGCCTTCCCGCATTGATGGCGCATCCAGTTCCGAATGTACTGGGTGATGTCTCCGACGAAGCCCGTGCAGAGGTGGATGTCGTGCACAGGTTTTCCCTCGCAGCGGCAGTCCGAGCAGTTCAGACCGTTGTTGCACTGAGCCTCGCAAAACTGGCACATACAGTTCCCGTTGTCGAAGGGACACGGGCTGACCGCTTCCACCTCGATCTCATGGCCGCAGCCAGGGCAGAAGTTCCAGCCGTTTTCCACCGGCCCGTCCGCCTCGAAGGTCTCGATGTACCCGCATCCCCGGCAGTTCCAAGTGTTGTGCTCCTGGTCCACGCATGAATAGATCACTTTCTCGTCCATCACAGCACCTCCGCCGGTTCCCGGAGCCATTCCAGACAGCACTTGATGCACGTCTGTGCATCCGGCGACCCCTTACAGCCGTCCTCGTCCCCGTCGTGCGGGCACATAACGACTACGGCCAGCTCCTCGTCGTCCATCTCCCTGATCTTGTCCGCACGGGTGAACACCACGTCCGAGCACTCCTGCTTTCTGGCCTCCCGACAGGCTTTCCCGCCGTATGTCAGCAGGCAGCCGGATACCCGGCACCTATCACACAGTTTCATACACTTTTCCTCCCGTTTCCGGTACGTAATTCAGCCACACCGTTTCCGTTCTTGCCGCGCCGCCTTCCGCCTGCGCCCGCCGGTGCAGCTTTTTCCACCCCTGCAGGTGTTCGTTGTACAGGTCGTTGTCATAGCCGGACAAAATGACCGGCCCCGGATGCTCCTTCAATGCGTCCAGAAGCTCGATGTGCTGGGCCTCCTCCGCCATCTCCACGATGTATTGCTTGCCCTTGCGCGTATGCAGCATATAAGGCGGGTCCGCGTAGATCAGCACGTCCGGGTGACAGAAGCGCCTGATCACATCGACCGCCGGTGCCTGCTCGATTTGCGCATCTTTCAGGCGTTCCACCACGGCGGCAATACGCTCCGGGAGCTGCCGCCAGTAGCGCACATCGTAGGCGTACTCCCGCCCGGCGCGGTCATTTTTCCAACCGCCCTTGTAAACAACGGTGCTCCCGTGTGCCTGCCAGTAGCGTACCAGCGTCAGCCGGGCGGCTTCGATGCCGTCAGGTCGGGCCTGTCCTCCCGCCTTGAAATGGTCCCACGCCTGTTCATACTCGCCCCGGCTGTACGGCGTGCAGGCCACGGCCCGCATCAGCTCCTCCGGCTGTTCCCGGATACAGCGGAACAGGTTGATGATCTCGCCGTCCAGGTCGTTGATGGTCTCGATACGGCTCGGCGGCTTTTTGAAGAACACTGCCCCGCTCCCGAAGAACGGTTCCAGATAGCTCTTGTGCGGCGGCATGAGGGATACAATCCATTCCGCCAGCCGCCATTTGCTCCCCGGATATTTCAGCACGGGCTTCATCTGGTCTGCCGCCTTGAATGTCTCCGCGTTCCAGTCGATGGCCTGTCCGCACCAGCCGCAGAAACAGCAGCGGTTCCCGTCCTCGTTGTAGAGATATTCGCCGCTCCCGCAGGTCGGGCAGGCCAGGATGCTTTCATCCCCGTCCGGGTGCGGCGATCCTGGCATCCGCCGGAACAGAGCCTCCCGGCCCATCCGGCAAGCCTCGTCCACGATTTCAAGGCTCTCGTATGTCTCCCGGTGCTCCGGGTCCAAAATCTCAGCAGCTCTTTCATAAGTCATGGCGCACCTCCTTATCCGTCGTAGCAGCCGCACGGAGCACCGCAGAGGCAGCCGCCGGGGCTGTCCGGGAACAATTCGTCGAAGGTGATCTGCGCGTCTTCGAACTCCTTGTTCGCCATGAACTCGTTGTAGTAGCTCTCCCAGGACCAGTCTCGACCCAGGCCCTTGACAGTCCTGCTCGTGGCGGCGGCTCCATGTTCGAGGTCGATGGCTCGCTGAAACAGGTCCGGGTGATTTTCCCATAGGGCTTGTATTTCCTTCTTCTTCATGGAAGGGCAGAAGAAGCACGAGCTTTTCCCTGGCTTCGGCAGCCCGGCCCGCTCGATCACGCGCACGCACTCCTCGCGGGTCCAGCCCCATTCATAAAGCGGGTAGTGCTTTTCGTACTTCTTGTCCACCTCGTCGATGGGGGCGGCGTGCTGGATGCGGCGGGTCTCCCCGGCATCGTAGCCGATGAACTTATGGACGCGCTGGCCGCTGGTCCACACATCCTTGCACGGCTGGTAGTTGTTGCAGAACTTTTCCTGCGTCCCGATCTTGTGCTTGAGGGAGCAGCGCTTGAAGCCGTAGGCGATGGAGGGCAGCGTCCCGCTGTTGATGCACTCCTGTTCCAGCGTCAGGCGGTTGCCGTCTTTGTCGTGGTACTGTACAGAGGTGATCTTCGGAAGACCATGCTTTTCCAGCCAGCCGTTGAAGGTCTCAATGAACTCATACGTGTGCGGCTGTTCTCCACCGGTGTCAGCGAATAAGATCAGGTCTATCGGGATTTTGTGCAGGTACATTCCGATGATCATGGCGGTGCTGTTGGTCCCGCCGCCAAAAGAAACGACATTCATCACTTTCTCCTCTCCGGCGTCAATATCGCGGCCAGCTCCACGCCGCGCACATCGGCCTTATCGAACATTTCAAACACCTTGTCCCAGGCGGCGGCGCATCCGCTCGCCGTCACGGTCGCGCCGGTCCTCTCGCCGGTGGTATAGGTAACGATCACAGCATATTTCATTCTTTAGTTCTCCTTTAGCTCAGGGCACCAGGCCGGAATGTATGGCAGGAGCCGTTCAATTCCGACGATGTACCCCTTGCATCGTCCATCTGCGCCGCAGCGGAAGGACGGAATATCGTTCAGCCACGGCTCCGTAATGAGGAAGCGGCAGCCCTCGCACGTGCGGGAGTAGTCTGCCTTCACGGTGCGCTTCATTCCGCCGCCTCCGAGGCCCCGCCGGTAAGCCCTGCATAGGTCCAGCCATCTTCCCGGACCTGAAAGGCGTCTCCGAGTTGCACCACATCAGGGAAGTTCGCCTGCGTTGTCTGAATGGCGAACTTGTCGATCTCTGTTGCGTGGTAGCTGGCGATCTCTGCGCCCAGCTTGCCCAGGGCGATATGCCCACAGCTCATGCCATCGTACATAGACAGGACCTCCACCGGCTCCGCCGTCAGCCCCTCAAAGTGGCCCATGATGTGCGCGATTACATCTACGGTCCAGCCGTTGCCCAGCATCTTGTAGGCTTGACTGGGGCTTACGGGGAAAGCATAGGTCTCCGGCACCGTTTGGAGGCGCATACACTCGCGGACCGTCAGTTTGCGGATGATGTAGCAGCCGTCCCTCAGCTTGATAGGATACTCTTGTCCTTTGACTGTGATCATCCCACCGCGCACCTGATAGATCGGCGCGTCGATTGTGCCGCAGTATTCGTAGAACTCGCACGAGGTCGTCAGGCAGTTGGTCTTGTCCTTCATGGCCCGGCCCCGCCGCGTCTTGCTCTGCGGCATGGCAAGGTCCACACACTCGCCCGGCTGAATGACTGTGTATCCCAGCTTTGTTGCCTCGTTCACCTGCATGGGAGGAGCGGCGGCCTTTATCACCGCACCATCTACTACCAGCACGGCGCAACTGCTCGTGACCATGCTCCCGGTCGAAAGGGTAGGTGCTTTCTCTGACACTTCTGCACGGTTGTATGGGTTGAACATCTCCGGCAGGTAGCCTTTCTTCTCCACGATGTCGCTGATCGACCGACGGACGGTTTGATTTTTCTCTGCATCGACCAGCACAGCATCTTCTCCGTCTATCGCGCAGACATGGAGCGGTTCCGCTATGCAGTCATATTGCTGCTTGTCTGGGTTCGGGTCGTTCATTCTCGGCACAAGATTGTTTTCAAGTTTTCCCATGTGTGCATCGACCGTTCTCGACTTCCAGCTTTCCAGCGCATTGACGACCAAAGCGCCCTTCGTCTCCAAAATATCCCGAAGCAGGATGCCACGGTCCTCCGGCAGCTCGACCGGCACTTGGCTGTATGTACCATCGGGGTTGCGCTTCCCGGCCCAGTAGAGCCGCTGGCGGTTCTGTGCGCTCACCAGTGCGGAGTTGATAAGCACGGGTTCCACGCCCAGTTCCGCCGTGATCTGTGCCCGGATTGCGGAGGACATGGATTTATTGTTCTCATAAAGAAAGTAGTCCGGCTGGTACTTATCGCGGGCGATGCGGTAATTCAGGAACAGCTCCCAGCCGATGCCGCTGGCCTCAGTCTCGCGGTTCTTGGTCTGCGCGATGCTCCAATGGGTGCACGGGCTTCCGCCGATCAATAGTTTCATTCTGTTCTCCACCTTTCCGCCGCCGCCATGACCTTCTCGGCATACTCGCGGTTCCCCGTGTCGTGCCCAGCGTTGTAGGCCGTCAGGGCCGCGCCGACGTTCCCGGCGTACTGGTCCAGCTTCTCAGCGATGAAGGCCACGCCATACTGAATGTTTTCCGCCGGTGACAGGTCGGTGGGGAAGTAGTCGGGGTTGAGCTGCATCAGGCCGTAGCAGCCGACATAGCTGACCGCCTCCGGGTTGAAGCTGCTCTCCGTTTCAATGAGGCCCAGGGCCAGCGCGTACTCGACCTTGTGTTCCTGGCAGGCGTCCCACAAGACTTCCTGCAGTTCCGCACTCAGGGGCACGTCCTCTCTGAATGTGAACATCTCCGCCGCCGGTTCCTCCGGTTCCGGGTCCGGCTCGAAGTAGACCGTCTGGACCGGCTGAAAGGCCGGGGCCACGATGGCCGGAGGCTCGGCGACGTTTAGCGTCTCCCGCTCCGCCGCCCGGCGGGCGTCTGCCTCGTCCATGATGCGGAGCAGGCCGAAGCAGAAGCAGATGATCGCCAGCAGCATACCCATATAGAACTTGTCCGCTTTACTGGCCCGCATCCGTCTTCGCCTCCAATCTCAGCCACCATGCCGGGCTGTTCCGCTGTTTCTTGTAGGGGCAGCCCCTTCCGGCATCGCAATTCACGCGCCCGCATCCAGCGCAATAATTTCTCTGGAACTCCTCGTCCCACGGTCCTTCCAGCATAGGGAGCGAAGAAAGAAACTCGCCCAGCACTTCCGGGGACTGCGTGATCTTTTCAAAGTTGGTCATTTCTTTAGGCTCCTTTCATGCTCGGCGCGGCCTTCGGACGGCGGCCACGCTTGCGCAGATTGCTTTGGTAGGTCTTTTCGCCCCGCTCGGCCTTGTACTCCGGGCGGAAGTTATGGTCCAGGACCATCTCGCCGGTCCGCTCGTCGGTCTCCTGCCCGCGCTTCAATTCCGTGTACACGGTGCACTGGCTGATACCCAGCTCGGCGGCGATCTTTAAGGGGGAGGCGTTGTCCTTCCACATCTGTTCAATCTTTCTGCGGTCCTCAAGCGTCAGCTTCTTCACCATTCGTCACCTCGTTTCTCCCATTTCAAGCCCTGAAATAGATAAAAAAATAATGCAGAAAAAAGCGTTAAACTTTTTTCTGCATTTAATTTACTATGGGACCTTTTTTCCTGACATCCGAAAAAATATTTTACAAAGGTGTTCAACCGCCTTTCCCGACCTCCGCCCCCCTGTGTCAAACGGCACAAAAAAGTCCCGGCTTTTCACTTTCGATTGAGCGGTGATGCCGCTTTACAGCGGCCAGACCGGGCAGTAAAATAAAAATACGGCAGACTGCCGTTCATGTTGTAAAATCAACCGATGGGAAGGACAGGAGGAGCGTTTATGGTTTCTCAACGGATGCTGCAGCTGGGCACGGCCCGTTCCGTGATCCGGGAGCTGTTTGAATATGGCCGTCAGCGGGCCGCAGAGGTAGGTGCGGAAAACGTATTTGACTTTTCACTGGGAAACCCCAGCGTCCCCGCTCCCGTAGAGGTGAATGAGACCGCCATCCGGCTGCTGCGGGAACAGGCAGACACGATTCACTGCTACACCAGCGCCCCCGGCGATCCCGCCGCCAGACAGCGGATTGCTGACTCCTTGAACCGTCGGTTTGGGGAGCAGTATACGGCGGACGAGCTGTACCTCACCGTAGGCGCGGCGGCGTCTCTCTGCTGTGTATTGGGCGGACTGACCCGTCCCGGCGATGAATACATTCTTTTTGCCCCCTATTTTCCGGAGTACCGGGTGTTTATCGAGGGTGTCAAGGGGAAGATCAAGGTGATCCCCCCGGAGCCGGAGCACTTTCAAATCGACTTTTCCGCCTTTGAACAGGCAGTCACCTGCCGCACCAAGGGCGTGATCATCAACTCCCCCAACAATCCATCCGGCGTGGTCTACTCCCGCCAGACGCTGGAAACTCTGGCAGCGATCCTCCGGGCTAAGGAAGCGCTCTACGGCCACCCCATCTATCTGATCTCCGACGAGCCTTACCGGGAGATTGCCTTTCACGGCGTGGAGGTCCCCTGGGTACCGCAGATCTACAAGGACACCATCGTCTGCTACTCCTTTTCCAAGTCCCTTTCCCTCCCTGGCGAGCGGTTGGGCTATGTGTTGGTCCCCAAGCAGGTGACGGACGCTGATTCCGTCTACGCCGCGACGGCAGGCGCAGGCCGCTCCCAAGGGTACGTCAACGCTCCCAGCCTGTTTCAGCGGGTGGCGGCGGAATGCTGTGACCTGACGGCGGACATCGGCGTCTATGAACGCAACTGCGCCCTGCTGACCGACGCACTTCGAGAGATGGGCTACCAGGTGGTCCAGCCCGGTGGAGCCTTCTACCTGTTCCCCCGATCACTGGAACCGGATGACATGGTTTTCAGCAAGCGAGCCAAAAAATTCGACCTGCTGTTGGTCCCCGGCAGCGGCTTCGGTGCTCCCGGCCACTTCCGGATCGCCTATTGCGTCCAGACGGAAATGATCGAACGGGCGCTGCCTCGGTTCAAGGCACTGGCGGACTCCTATCAATGACATAGCAACGGCAAAATACCCCGGCTCTTTTGAAAAGAGCCGGGGTATTTTTATCAGGCAGCGATCCCCGTCCCTTCCGAAGAAAGGACGGGGATCGTTTATTTGGCAGAAAGTCAGCTTAGTAAGCCACACCCCAGTAGATATCAGTGGTGCACTTCTCGCCGCAGACGGGGCAGACGCCCTCGGTGCCGGATTGAGCCAGCGGCATGCAGCGGCTGGACACACCGGCCAGCTCCTTCATCTTCAGCTCGCACTCCAGCTTGCCGCACCACTTGGTCCGGGCAAAGCCGCCCCTTGGTCTCCACCCATCTCCTTGACCTCCTGCCAGGAGTTCAGGTCGAAGGTGTTGTCCTCCAGGTTCTTCTCCGCCTGGGCATACAGATTGTCGTGAACGGCGGTCAGCATGGCCTGGACCTGATCCTCCAGGGTGTCCAGGGCCACGAAGGCCTTCTCGCCGGTGTCCCGGCGGGCCAGGCAGCACTGGCCCTTTTTTCCAGATCCCGGGGACCGATCTCCACACGGACGGGAACACCCTTCATCTCGTACTCGGCAAACTTCCAACCGGGAGAGTTGTCGGAATCGTCCAGCTTCACCCGCAGGCCGGCAGCCTCCAGACGGGTCTTGATCTCAGTGGCTGCTTCCAACACGCCGGGCTTGTGGGCCGCCACGGGGATCACTACCACCTGAATGGGAGCGATGGCGGGAGGCAGCACCAGACCGTTGTTATCGCCGTGGGTCATGATGACCGCGCCGATGAGCCGGGTGGTGGTGCCCCAAGAGGTCTGGAAGGGATATTGCAGCTTGTTGTCCCGGCCGGTGAAGGTCACATCGTAGGCCCGGGAGAACTTGTCTCCGAAATAATGGCTGGTGCCGGACTGGAGGGCCTTACGGTCCTTCATCATGCTCTCGATGGTATAGGTGGCCTCAGCGCCGGCAAACTTCTCCTTGTCGGTCTTGCGGCCCTTGACTACCGGCATGGCCAGCGCATCGCGGCAGAAGTCAGCGTAGCAGTTGAGCTGCTGCTCCGTCTCCGCCATAGCCTCCTCGGCGGTTTCGTGGATGGTATGGCCCTCCTGCCACCAGAATTCCCGCGTGCGCAGGAAGGGGCGGGTGGTCTTTTCCCAGCGGATCACGGAGCACCACTGGTTATAGAGCATGGGGAGCTGGCGGTAGGTCTGAAGGACGCTGTGCCAGTGGTCGCAGAACATGGTCTCAGAGGTGGGGCGGAAAGCCAGCCGCTCCTCCAGCTTGTCGCTGCCGCCCATGGTGACCCAAGCCACCTCAGGGGCAAAGCCGTTGACCAGTTCGCCTTCCTTTTTCAGCAGGCTCTCCGGGATCAGCGCGGGCATTGCCACGTTTTCGTGTCCGGTCTTTTTAAATTCCCCGTCCATGATCCGCTGAATGTTTTCCCAGATAGCGTAGCCGTATGGACGCAGGATCATAAATCCCTTCACGCTGGAATAGTCGATCAACTCCGCCTTCTTGCAGATGTCCGTATACCACTGGGCGAAATCATCCTCCATACTGGTGATCTGTTCCACTTTTTTGTCCTGTGCCATGATTCTTCCCTCAACTTTATTCCAGAATTGGAGGCAAACAGCCTCCTTTGAACTCATAACATCTTATTTTATCGTCTTTTTCCCCTGTTGTCAACCATTTCACCCCAGGGCCAGAGCAACGATAAAGCCCAGTACCGCACCGCAGCACACCTGCATAGGCGTGTGGCCCAGGAACTCCTTCAGCTTCACCTCCGGCGTCTCCTCGCTGTCAAGCATTTCCAGCAGCTCATTGATGGCCTTGGCGTGCTTGCCGGCCTCCATACGGACGCCCATGGCATCGTGCATGACGATGACGGCCAGGATCACGCACACAGCAAAAACGGGGAGTCATAGCCGTATTCCAGACCGGAGGTCACCGCCAGTGCGGTCACGGTGGCAGAGTGACCGCTGGGCATTCCGCCGTCCAGAACTTCAGGAGCTGCGCCGTGGCCCAGGCCAGCAGCGCGTTCATCAACAGGTGGTTGCTGAAAATATCAGAAAGCATAGATACACTCCGATCATGTAGTAGGCGCGGAGACCCGCGCTGTCTCTACTATACACCAGACGTTAAGAAGCTGTCAATTTTTGCCGGTTAAAACCTTTGAAATTTGCAAAAATCCCCGCAGCGGCGCAGAAAAAAAGCAGGACGGCCGTGATCCGGCCGCCCTGCGCATATTGGGGGCTCTTTCGGCGTTAGCCCTCCCACTTCCAGTTCCGGACCTCCGGCAGGTCGATGCCGTTGTCCCGGATATACTGGCGGTGCTCCACCAGCTTGTCGTTCATCTTCTGCACCAGATAGGCGCCCCGGTTGCCCAGCTTGGGCAGACGGCGCACGGTGTCGATGACCAGATCGAAGCGGTCAATGTCATTGAGGACCCGCATATCGAAGGGCGTGGTGATGGTGCCCTCTTCCTTGTAGCCCCGGACATGGAGGTTCTTGTTGTGGCGGCGGTAAGTCAGCTCATGAATCAGGGTGGGATAGCCGTGATAGGCGAAGATAATAGGCTTATCCTTGGTAAAGAGCGTGTCATACTCGGAATCGGTCAGACCGTGAGGATGCTCGGTGTGGGGCTGGAGCTTCATCAGGTCCACCACGTTCACCACGCGGATCTTCAGCTCCGGCAGTTCCTTCCGCAGAATGCTGACGGCGGCCAGCGTTTCCAGAGTGGGGGTATCGCCGCAGCAGGCCATCACCACGTCCGGCTCCTCGCCGGCATCATTGGAGGCCCACTCCCAGATGCCAATACCCTGGGTGCAGTGCTTGACCGCCTGCTCCATGGTGAGCCACTGGGGGCGGGGATGCTTGCTGGCCACGATGACGTTCACATAGTTCCGGCTCTTGATGCAGTGGTCGAAGCAGGAGAGCAGGCAGTTGGCATCGGGGGGCAGATACATCCGCACCACGTCCGCCTTCTTGTTGGCCACATGGTCCAGGAAGCCGGGGTCCTGATGGGTAAAGCCGTTGTGATCCTGCTGCCAGACGTTGGAGGCCAGAATATAGTTCAAAGAGGCAATATCGTGCCGCCAGGGCAGCTCGTTGCACATTTTCAGCCACTTGGCGTGCTGGGAGAACATGGAGTCCACGATGCGGATGAACGCCTCATAGCTGTCGAAGAAGCCGTGGCGGCCCGTCAGCAGGTAGCCCTCCAGGAAGCCCTCGCAGAAGTGCTCGGAGAGCATGGAGTCCATGACCCTGCCATCGGGGTCCAGGTCCTCGTCCACATTGGGGATCTGCTCATCCAGAAAGCGGCGGCCGGTGACCTCAAACACCGCCTGCAAGCGGTTGGAGGCCGTCTCGTCCGGCGCGAAAATGCGGAAGTTCCGGGCGTCCAGATTCAGCTTCATCACGTCCCGGACGTAGGTGCCGAGAACATACATATCCTGCGCCTCCACCGCGCCGGGAGCCTTCACGTCCACAGCATAGTCCCGGAAATCCGGGGTGCGGAGATCCCGCAGCAGCAGACCGCCGTTGGCATGGGGGTTCGCGCCCATGCGGCGGGTCCCGGCAGGCGGGAAGGAAGCGACCATCTCAACCGGCGTGCCGTCCTCGTTGAACAGCTCCTCCGGCTTGTAGGAACGGAGCCACTCCTCCAATTCGGGCAGATGCTTTTCCGTGTCGGGGCCCATGGAGATGGGCACCTGATGGGCCCGCCAGCTGCCTTCCAGAACGTGACCGTCCACTTCCTTGGGGCCGGTCCAGCCCTTGGGTGTCCGCAGGACGATCATGGGCCAGCGGGGGCGGCTGGCGTCGCCGCTGGTGCGGGCGTATTCCTGGATCCGCTTGATCTCACGGATGGCCCAGTCCACCGTGGCGGCCATCTTCTGATGCATCTCGGCAGGCTCGCTGCCCTCCACGAAGCGAGGCTCCCAGCCGCAGCCCCGGAAGAAGCTCTCCACTTCCTCATGGCTCATGCGGGAGAAGATGGTGGGGTTGGCAATTTTGAAACCGTTCAGGTGCAGGATAGGCAGCACGGCGCCGTCGGTGATGGGGTTCATGAACTTGTTGCCGTGCCAGGAGGTGGCCAACGGGCCGGTCTCGGCCTCGCCGTCGCCCACCACGCAGGCGGCGATCAGGCTGGGGTTGTCCGCCACGGCGCCGAAGGCGTGGGCCAGAGAATAGCCCAGCTCGCCGCCCTCATGGATGGAGCCGGGGGTCTCCGGCGCCACATGGCTGGGGATACCGCCGGGGAAGGAGAACCGCTTGAAGAGCTTCTTCATGCCGTCCTTATCCCGGGTGATATTGGGATAGACCTCGGTATAGCTGCCGTCCAGCCAGTCCTGCGCCACCATGGCGTTGCCGCCGTGACCGGGGCCGGAAAGGTAGATCATATCCAGATCATCCCGCTTGATGACCCGGTCCAAATGCGTATAGATGAAGTTCTGGCCCGGGCAGGTACCCCAGTGGCCCACGATGGTCTGCTTCAGATCCGCGGCGGTCAAAGGCCGCTCCAGCAGGGGGTTATCCAGCAGATAAAGCTGGCAGGCAGTGAGGTAATTGGATGCGCGCCAATACGCGTCGATCTGCTTCAGCTGTGCAGGCGTCAGAGGCGGTTTTTTAGAAACTCGGGCGCTGCCGCGCGGATTTGCGGTGAGCTTAACAGGCGCCGTTTTCTTTTTTGCAGGCATAGAAGAACCTCCTTCAATCGTATTCTGATTTTAGTATACCCTTTATTCGATGCATGTCAATGCTAATATCATAAAAACGATTACGCGTCCCGCAAAATTTACAATTAGTACAAAAATTATTCATTTTTCTCAAGGACTTGACGAAGGTGCTATACTGCTCTTATGAACACGTATGAATTGATCCGCTCCCGCCGGAAAACTCTGGCACTGGAGCTGACGCGGGAGGGACAGCTGATCGTCCGGGCCCCTCTGCGGATCTCCCGGCGGGAGATCGACGCATTTGTAGAAAAACATAAGGACTGGATCGTCCGCCATCTGGCAAAGCAGGCCGCCCGCCCCACTCTGCCGCCGCCGGATGCTCCGGAGACTCAGGCACTGAAAACACAGGCACAGGCTATTCTGCCGGAGAAAGTGGCTCACTGGAGTTCCATCATGGAGGTCCACCCCACCGGTCTTCGGATCACCACGGCCAGAAAACGCTACGGGAGCTGCTCCAGCAAGGGCAGTCTGTGCTTTTCCTGCTACCTGATGTGCTGTCCAGAGGAAGCAGTGGAGTTGGTGGTGGTCCATGAACTGTGCCATCTCCGGGAGATGAACCACGGCCCCGGCTTTTACGCGCTGCTGGAGCGATACCTGCCGGACTGGAAGGAGCGGAAAAAGCTGCTGAATTAGAAAAGCACGGAAAATGCCATCCAATGCGCAGCAAAAAAGCGGAGGCCAACGGCCTCCGCTTTTTGCATACCTATATACCTTATAATACGATCACTCGTAATCACTGACCAGGAACATGGGCTTGATGGCACAACCTCGTCATATTCCTCCTGAGAGACCTGCACATCGGCGTTCAAGGCCTTCAGATCCGCCTTGACCACCGCCAGCGCCTCCTCGGCGTTCTGGGCGCGGCCCTCCCGCAGGACGCGGATCATCCGATCCAGCACAACGGGATGGGCATACCGGGCAGGCAGGGGGAAATGCTCCGGCAGTACCCCGGCCATGTCCTTCTGGGCCTGCTCCCAAGCGGCGGTGACCGCCCGCTTGTTGTTCTTCATGGTGGGAATGACCTGCGTACCGGAGAACAGGAACACCACCGCCAGTCCCAGCAGGGTGAAGTACATACCGAAGCCCTCCTGCCGCCGCCAGGCAATGACGCCGTAGACTGCGGCGATCAGGCCCGCCAGCACGATGGCCAGCGCCACCCATTTATGGGCGGGATTGGTGTGCTCATTGACCCGCTTGGCCTTGGCCGCAGTGGAAAGCCGGTCCGTCAGCTTCGGATAGCCGGCGAGGAAGGTTCTGGCCTTTCCAGCTTCTCCCGGGCCGCCTGTGCCTCCGGCGTCAGCACGTCCAGATACCGGACGGCTTCCTCCTGTGCCTTCCGGGCAAGGCGCTGCTCCGCCTGAACGCTGTGCAGCGGCAAACCGGGACAGACCTTCGCCAGATAGGCCAGCAGATCATCCACATTGTCCTCCCGCTTGAAGGTGCATTGCTTCTGCGTACCGTCACCGTATTCTACCACCAGGTACGGAATAGCGCCAAAGACGCCGTTTCCGGTGAAACCGCCCTTGCTCATGGCGACCCGCTTGAATACCCGGCGGATATCCCCCAGCGCCACATAGTAGTGCCGGTCAAACAGGAAACCGTTCAGATACAGCGCTTTTTCCCCTACGCCGCAGGGGCCGAAGTGCTTGCAGTTTTTAACATCCGCAGTCAGGACTTCCGCCGACAGGGCGGTGCTGCCGAGACGCACAGGCGCAAATAACATAGTGTTCCTCCGTGATCGTTCATTGATAGCTTCAAAAGCGGCGGAAAGGAGAGAGTCTTTCCGCCGCTTTCGGATTGATTACTCAGAGCTTACTTGCCCAGAGTTTCGTATTGAGGCTTCACGTCGCGCTTCTTGATGCTGTACAGGAAGATGCCCAGGAACAGCGCGGCAGCGATGATGCCGACGGGATAAGCAACAGCAGTGTTGTAAACAACCGCGCCGTCAGCAGTCTTGTGGTTCAGGAACTGGCCCAGGCACTCGTTGCCCAGCATGAAGTAGGTGATGGACACAGCGCTCATGAAGGTAGCGGGGACAGCGGTGATCCAGTAGTTCTTCTTCTCATAGAAGAGGTACATGGAAGCGGCCCACAGCACGATCATGGCCAGAGTCTGGTTGGTCCAGCTGAAGTAACGCCAGATGATGGTGTAGTCGATCTTGCCCAGAGCGTTGCCCACGCCCAGAATCGCGCCGACGCCCAGCACGGGGATGCAGAGCATCAAACGGCCCTTGATGGACTTCTGCTCAATGTGGAACCAGTCAGCCAGCACCAGACGAGCGGAACGGAAGGCCGTATCGCCGGAGGTGATGGGGCAGGCGATCACGCCCAGCATAGCCAGAGCGATGCCCACGCCGCCCATGGTCTTGGAGCAGACGTCATACACGGTGGTGGAGCCGCCGCCGCCCATGGCCAGCAGATCAGCGCCGGTGTAGATTGCGCAGCCGGCAGCAGCCCAGACCAAAGCGATGATGCCCTCGGACACCATGGCGCCGTAGAACACGAAGTGGCCCTGCTTCTCACTCTTCATGCAGCGAGCCATCAGGGGGCTCTGGGTGGCATGGAAGCCGGAAATAGCGCCGCAGGCCACGGTGATGAACATGAAGCTCCAGATGGGAGTGCCCTGAGGATGCATATTGGTGAAGTTGTTCCAGATCTCGGGGATCACATAGCCCTTGGTGAAGATACCCACGGCCACACCAACAGCCATGATGATCAGGCAGATGCCGAACACGGGATAGATCTTACCGATGATCTTGTCGATGGACAGGAAGGTGGCGATGAAATAGTACACCAGAATCAGCACCAGCCAGAACAGCTTGTTGGTGAGGATACCGGTGCTGCCGCCGTTGGAGAACAGGAGCTGGATCAGGCCAGCGGGGCCCACGGCGAACACCGTACCCACCATAATCAGCAGCACCACGCTGAACACACGCATGACGTTCTTCATGAAGCCGCCCAGATAGATGCCGGAGATCTCGGAGATGGAGGCACCGTTGTTGCGCTCGCTCATCATACCGGAGAAATAGTCGTGGACAGCACCGGCGAAAATGGTACCGAAGGTGATCCACAGGAACACGATGGGGCCCCACAGAGCACCCTGCAAAGCGCCGAAGATAGGACCGAGGCCCGCAATGTTCAGCAGCTGGATCATGAACAGCTTCCACTGGGGCAGGACTACATAGTCCACGCCGTCATTGATCTTGACAGCAGGAGTCTCACGGTCATCGGGCCCGAAGGTCCGATCCACCAGGGAGCCATAGGTGAAATAGCCGCCGATCAGCAGTGCCAGGCAAATGAAAAAGCTAATCATCTTGAACTCTCCTTCCAAAAACACGTTTTTCCTTCTGAAGCAGGCGCAAAAACGTTTACTCGCCTGTTTTCGCTTACATATTAGCACTCTAACCCAGAAGTTCAAGTGCCGAAATTCACAAGAATCGTATAGAATCTTTGTTAATTTTAACAATAGATTTACGGAAATCGCACAATATCATTCACTTTAACCGGAAACCGGTTTGTAGATTTCTCTATAATTCCTTCGCATTCCAAAAGATTTCCTCCTGCAAGGCGCCCATGTTTTGCAGACAAATGTCCTCCGCTCAACGCACCATTCCACCGGGATTCAGATTTTCTCCTTATGTGTAGAATGAACTGCTCCAGAACGCTGATTATTTTGTAAAAAGAGCAGTCTATCCGTCACGCAACCCATCACAAACAGGGCGGAGCGGCAGCAAATTTCACGGAAAACCGTTCAGTTCCTCCTGTTTGAGTATGTTTACGCCTTTTGCAGTCGAAGCAAAAAGCCCCATCCATTCGGGTGGGGACGTTTAGATCCATGCACGGGGTATGGAGCTTATGCGCTCGACGCAGAAACCCTGCCTCACCTCTGATTAAAATGCGCTTCGCGCATGGGTGTCGGCAGCAAGTTCTTTTCGTCTGACGAATGCAGAATCCTTCGTTCTTCGCGAGGAAGGGGGTGTTTGCGGGGGAAACCTTCGCGGGTTTCCCTCCGCTTTTCTATAAAAGTCGCCGCAGGCGGGCGATTTGCAGCGCAATCGAAAGTGCTCAAAAAGAAACACCACCCGAGTGGGTGGTGTTTCTTTTGGAGCGGGCTACGAGGCTCGAACTCGCTTCCCGGCATCCCACGAATTGCGTTCCGCAATTCGCAGGAACCCTGCCTCACCTCTGATTAAAATGCACTTCGCGCATGGGTGTCGGTATCGAGTTCTTTTCGTCTAATGAAAAAAATCAGGGCATCCAAATCGGATGTCCTGATTTACTCTGGAGCGGGCTACGAGGCTCGAACTCGCTACCTCCACCTTGGCAAGGTGGCGCTCTACCAGATGAGCTAAGCCCGCAAATGGTGCCCAGAGCCGGAATCGAACCAGCGACACGAGGATTTTCAGTCCTCTGCTCTACCAACTGAGCTATCTGGGCAAAAATGGCGACCCGGAACGGGCTCGAACCGTCGACCTCTAGCGTGACAGGCTAGCGTTCTAACCAACGGAACTACCGGGCCATTTTTTATGGTGGGGAACAACTGGACTCGAACCAATGACCCCCCTGCTTGTAAGGCAGGTGCTCTAACCAGCTGAGCTATGCTCCCAGGTTTCCGTCATCCGTCATCGTCAGACGGCAAAAGCTATTATATGTGAAAGCAGGCCAAATGTCAACCCAATTTTTCAAATTTTTTATTTTTATTTTTTTCAGACCTTCTGTCCCCTGCTGCACAGGGGGCAGAAGGTCTGTTTGGTCAGGCTTCGGAGGCCTTTTTCCAGCAGCTCCCGGATCTCCTCCGGGGTGAACCGCTGACGGCTGTCACAGAACTGACAGGTCAGCTCGATGCCGTTGGGGTCCTCCGCCAGCTCCGTAAGCTGCTTGCGGCCCAGACTCACCAGTGCCGCGGTCATCCGCTCCCCGGCTGCAATAGCAGCGGTACTCCACGGGACCGTTTCCAGGATCTCCAGTTCAAAATCCGCCATGACCCGCCGCAGCAGGCTCTCCGGGTCATCGTTCTCCATCAGCAGGTTGGTGACAGGTCCCGCCGCCATGATCCCCTTTTCCAGACGGTCGATGATGCCCTCCGGCGCACCGGGCAAAAGCTGGATGAGATAGCCGCCGGCGCGGAGCACGCTCCGGTCCCGGTCCACCAGCACGCCCAGGCCGCAGGCCGTGGGGATCTGCTCGGACTCCACGAAGTAGCTTGCCAGATCCTCCGCGATCTCGCCGCCCAGCAGTTCCACGCTGCCCACATAGGGCTCCTTCAGATTCAGGTCCTTGATGACCGTCAGCGTCCCGCCGTGGCCCACAGCGCCGCCCACATCCAGCTTGCCGTCCTCCCGGATGGGCAGGTCGATCTGGGGATTCTGAACGCTGCCCCGGACGTTGCCCTCGTTGTCCGCCACCACCAGCAGCGTCCCCAGAGGGCCATCGCCCTTGATGCGGAGGGTCACGCTGGAACCGTCTCCCTTTAGCTCATTGCCCATCATGGAACCGGCCGCCAGCAGGCGGCCCAAGGCCGCCGTTGCCACCGGAGAGGTCTGGTGGATCTGCCGGGCACGCTCCGTCAGTGCCCGGGTGGACACCGCCGCCGCCTTTACAAAGCCATCCTTGGAGATGGCACGAACCAGTTGATCGCTCATATTTTCCATTACTCCTTTGTCAGTTCACTGGCTTCCGGCAGCGGACGATCCACCGGTCCTCCGTATCCTTAGGCGCCCGGGCCGTCAGGTCGCCGGTGATCTTGACGGCCTCAAAGCCCGCGTCCGTCAAAAACGCCGTCAGTTCCGCCGCGCTCCACGCCCGCTCCCTGTGCTCCTCGCAGTCCCGGTCCCATGTACCGTCTGCCCGCAGCTGGAACAGGTCCACCTGATAGGTGCAGATACTTGTCTTTTCCGAGAAAAATGTTCGCCAGACGCAGTAGCTTTCCTCGGTCTCATCCGTATAGAGCTGTCCGTCCATCCGCCGCAGCTTGTATGGTGTGTTGACATCAAAGAAAAAGCTGCCGCCGGGCTTCAGCGCGCGAAATACCCGCCGGAAGGTCTCCCGAATATCCTTTTCCCGGGTCAGATAGTTCAGGGAATCCAGCGTGGACACCACGGCATCCACCGGCTCCGGCAGACGAAGCCGGGGCATGGACTGCTGCACAAACAGCGGCGGCTGTTCCAAATCCGCCGCCTTGCTCATAGCCTGAGTCAGCATTTCCTCCGACAGGTCCGTAGCCGTGACCGCATAGCCCTTGGCCGCCAGCAGACAGGCGATGGTCCCGGTGCCGCAGGCCAAGTCCAAAACGGTATGCACCGGGATCCTACTTTTCCGAAACAGCTTTTCCAGATAGTCCGCACGGCGGCGGTACACGCCGTCCGCCATCAGGCCGTCATAGCTGGCGGCCAGTGCGTCATAGCTGCTCATTTCGCCTCTTCCCCGGCCTTTTCCGCCTTCAGACGGGCAAAGACCCGCTCATACGCGCCGGTACCGTAGCTCAAAGACCGGTTCACCCGGCTGATGGTAGCGGAGGACGCGCCGGTCTGCTCCAGAATGTCGCTGTAGATCATACCGTCATTCAGCAGAGAGGCCACTTCAAACCGCTGCTCCATGGAGCGCAGTTCGGAAACCGTACAGAGGTCCTGAAAAAATCATAGCACTCCTGAGGATCCTTCAACTGCAAAATCGCCTGATACAGCTTATCACTTTTTTTCCTTTTTTCCAATTCTGATCATAAAGGAGGCACCTTTCCTTCCATAATTTCCTAAATTCCGCACAAATCGCGGAGCACACTTTCAGCATTTACATTTTAACACAGTAGTTTAAGAAAAGGAAGTCCCCCAAATATTAAATTTTATTTCCACTGCCGAACCCTTCCCGGCCGGGCCGCATAGGATGCGTCAGTGTCAGGTAAAGGGGGCAGCGCTGTGGATGCAGTCACATCAGGACTGAACACCGAAATTTTTTCCGCTGAACGGGAATGGACTGTGGAGGGACTTCCGGTGCTTACCGCGCAGGTGTCCCTCCCTGAGCCTGTGGGCTCGGAAAACCGGACCACCCGGCGGATCCGGCGGTACTACCGCGCCCAGTGCCGGGCCTTTCTCCGGTACTGTGACCGCTGGCTGTTTCCCATGGCAGCACGAGCCTGCCGGGAAGCGCTGGCGGACAGCCGCCCCCTTCCCCAGTTCCAAGCGGAGCTGTCCTTTCGGGTCACCTACAACGAGGGCGGCTTCTGGAGTCTGTATACCCAAATCCGGGAGCCAGCCGCCGATGGACACATTCTGCTGCGACGCTGGGGCGATACCTGGGACCTGCGGCGGGGCTATCCGGTTTCGCTTCCGAGCTTTTTTCCGCACCGGCGGGGCTGGAAGCGGCGCCTGCTGACTTTGGCCGCTCAGGAGATCCAGCGTCAGGAGACTGCCGGGTACGCCCGGTATCTGGACGGCTGGCTAAGGCGGCTGCGGCAGCAGTTCAACCCCATGCGGTTTTACCTCACCCCGGAAGGCCTTGCCTTCTTCTACCCCATGTACGCCATCGCCCCGGCGGCGGAGGGTATCCCTGTCTTTACCGTCCCCTACGAAGCGGTGGGGCCATACGTGCCCGTTTCAGAAGCAGAGCCGTCCTCGTCTGCTCCGCAGACATAGCAAACAGCGTCCCCGCTTCCGCAGGGACGCTGTTTATTATCTTATTGTTCGCTTATTCGCCGAAGTTGTCCTTCACCAGGTCCACCAGTGCGCCGACAGCTTCCTTCTCGTCTGCGCCGTCCGCGATCAGGGTAATGGTAGTACCCTTCACGATGCCCAGAGACAGAACGCCCAGCAGGCTCTTGGCGTTAACGCGGCGATCATCCTTTTCCACCCAGATACCGCTCTTAAACTCATTGGCCTTCTGAATAAAGAAGGTTGCGGGTCTGGCGTGCAGACCTACCTCGTTATTAACGGTGATTTCCTGTGTATACATGATACAGCTCTCCTTTTCTATACCAAGTAATTCCTCATCTTAAATCAAAGAGGTGCGCTCCACCAGTTTTCTGATTGTTATTTTACCTGTTTTTTTCACGTTCCGTCAACGGCGTTTTTCACAAACATTTGAATTGAAATGTGGAACGCCCCCCCAACAATACAGGCAGGATTCCCAAAAGCGATCCTCCTCCGTCCGAAAAAGCGTGGTATGCTCTTTTCATCATATTCCGCCAGAGCGGAAAGCGTGATCAGGGTGCACAAAGCGCCGGGTCTGCGGAGCATCTTCCATACGTTCGGACGCCGCCAAGGCGCTTTTCCAGAAAAAACAAACGGAATTTTGCGTGAAAACCAGACCTTTGCGGCATACTACGCCATGGGTATCGCAAACTCCCAGCAAAGGAGGAACGCACATGAAATCTCGCGCTTCCCTGTTTTTGACGGTCTTGCTGCTGGCACTGTCCCTCACCGCCTGCGGCAAGGAGCCCGCCAAGAACGATCGAAATGACGCCGGGTCCGGTCAAAACAGCGCCTACGACGCCGTTTCGGACCCAAACCGGAACAATGCTCCCAACAATGACGCCATCATTGGGCGGGATGACAACACCGTCACCGCCCCGGACACCAATCCCGCCCCCAACCCCGCCAATGATCCTGCCGGAGACCTTCCCGGCGCGTCTATGGACCGGATGCTCCGCAACGGCCGTGTCCATGACCGGGACGGCGACCTGCTAGACGGCGAAAATTCCGTCACCCCCGGCGCAGACCGTTGATGAAGCTCAGCGTGTCGAAAAAGTCTTTTCGTCCCGCTGAGCAAGTTTTCAGAACCTTTATCAGGTCTGAAAACTAAGGATTTCAATGGTGCGGAGAAACAGGCGGCGCCGCCGGTGGCGGATCAAGCGAGTCTGTTTCGAGGGAAGGCTCCCAATCAGCGGATATAAAGTATCCGCTGATTGGCTTGAGCCGACGGTGTATCCCTTTTGGGGTTATCTCCGCGCTAAGAGCCGCCTTACGGCGGTTGCGCTCCGAAACGCGCCTGCGGGCGCAGTCCCGCACACACCCTTTACCCGCAAGGGGTATGCGGCGTACCGCCCGAACCGTCGGTACGCCGCTTTTCATCTCATCGTTCTGTCCATTAGGCGGTGGCACAGGGCTTTTCACCAAGGCGGATTTCTGCTATAATAGAGCAAAAGTTTCGCTCTGTCCCTGACCAGAGGAGCGATCGCAGGAGGTCCCGCCATGTCCCAGAAATTTTCCATGACGCCCATTGCTCATATCCACAGTGATTTCGCCGAAAAATTCGGCGTGCCCCGGCAAAGCGGGCTGGTGGAGGAGCTGGAGGCTGACATTGTTTTCGAACCGGCCTATCAGAACCCGGACGCCCTCCGGGGCTTGGAGGACTTCTCCCACATCTGGCTCATCTGGGTCTTTGACCGGGCCATCCGGGATACCTGGTCCCCCTACGGTCCGCCCGCCCCGGCTGGGGGCAACACCCGGATGGGTGTCTTTGCCACCCGCTCCCCCTTCCGGCCAAACCCCATTGCTCTGTCCTGCGTGAAACTTGCGGGCATCCGCCAGACGGCAGACGGCCCCGTGCTCCGGGTCCGGGGTGCGGATCTGGTAAACGGCACTCCCATTCTGGACATCAAGCCTTACATCCCTTACGCCGACAGCCATCCCGACGCATTGGGAGGCTTCGCCGCCGTACCGGCAGGGGAAACCCTGTCTGTTTCCATCCCCCCAGCCCTGTTAGCGCAGGTGCCCGCAGAGCGGCAGGAGGCTTTGCGGGGCGTTCTGGCTCAGGACCCCCGGCCCCACTACCAGAAGGACCCGGAGCGGGTCTACGGCTTCTCCTTTGCCGGTTTTGAAGTCCGTTTCACCGTGGACGGGAACCAGCTCACCGTCCGGGATATCCGTCCGGCTGAATAAAATATTTGCTGAAACTCCGGCGGTCCGCATTGCTGCGGACCGCTGCTTTTTTGGAGGTCCGTTTCCCTGTGCGCGCAAAACAAAACGGAACTGCGCAAAGGTTCAACGAGTGGTTTTTTATTTTTCGTGTAAAAACCCATTGACAAAGTAGGTTTGTTGGTATATGGTTAAACCACACTAAGCTTGTAGGTGATTACATGACTGCGTTCACTCACACTCCTGATATCCGATGTTGATGGTCCCCTTCCCCGCCGACCCATCAAACAAAATCATGTTCAAGGAGTGCTTTTTTATGATCTATCCTGCCATATCCGGTATTGCCTCCCCTTCGCCGTCATCTGCGAAACAGGAGGTACCGGCCCATGATTAACTACGCCCATCTGAAATCCCAGATGATCCAGCTTTTGGATCTTCTGCGGTCCATCCTCTACCCCAATGTGTTCGACGCCATGGAGGAAGCCCACTCCAAAGAAGAACTGGAAACGGCCGCCCGGCGTCAGCTTCGGGAGATCCTGGAGCGGATCTATCGGGAACCCCCTCAATATGACGATGTGATCGACACTCTGTTTTCCAAACTCCCCGCCATCCGGGACACGCTGGACACCGACGTGCAGGCTGCCTACGAGGGCGATCCCGCCGCCACCTGCCGGGAGGAAGTCATGCTGGCCTACCCAGCCTTTGAAGCCATCAGCATTTTCCGCATCGCCCATGAGCTGTATCTCATGAAGGTCCCCATGCTGCCCCGGATGATGACGGAATATGCCCATTCCCTCACCGGTATTGACATTCACCCCGGCGCCACCGTGGGGCCCTATTTCTTCATTGACCACGGCACCGGCGTGGTCATTGGCGAGACCACCGTCATCGGCGAGCACGTAAAGCTGTACCAAGGCGTGACCCTGGGTGCCAAGAGCTTCGCCGTCAAGGCGGACGGCACCCTGGTGAAGGGCAACAAGCGTCATCCCAACATCGGCAGCAACGTGGTCATCTACGCCGGGGCCACGATCTTAGGCGGCGACACCTATATTGGTGATAACTGCGTCATCGGCGGCAATGTGTGGCTGACCCACTCCGTGGAACCCGGCAAACGGGTCCTTACCGCCCGGGAGCAGACGGAATTTGTGACCACAGATATCTGATAATTTTTACATATTATACACAGCACCACAAAGGAGGAACCCGCTATGGTATACGCAGATAATGCTGCAACAACAAAAATGAGCCGCACGGCCATCGACGCCATGCTGCCCTATATGGAGACCCACTACGGCAACCCCTCCAGCCTGTACCGGCTGGGGCAGGAGGCCGCCGAAGCCTTACAGAGCGCCCGGGAGACCGTGGCCGCCTGTCTGGGCTGCACGCCCCGAGAGATCACCTTTACCTCCGGCGGCAGCGAGGCCGACAATCAGGCTTTGATCTCCGCCGCCCGCATCGGTGAGCGCAAGGGCAAGAAGCACATCATCTCCACCGCCTTTGAGCATCACGCCATTCTCCACACCCTGAAAAGCTGGAAAAGGAAGGCTTTGAGGTCGAGCTGCTGCCGGTGGGCCCCATCGGCACCGTCACCGCCCAGCAGGTAGCGGACGCCATCCGCCCCGACACCTGCCTGGTCACCACCATGTACGCCAACAACGAGATCGGGTCCATCCTGCCCATTGCGGAGATCGGCGCGGTCTGCCGGGGAAAAGGTGTCCTGTTCCATACCGACGCCGTGCAGGCCGCCGGTCATCTCCGCATCAATGTCAACGAGCAGAACATCGACATGCTGTCCCTCTCCGGCCATAAATTCCATGGTCCCAAGGGTACCGGCGTGCTGTATGCCCGACAGGGCATCCCCTGACCAACATCATCGAGGGCGGCGCCCAGGAGCGGGGCAAGCGGGCCGGTACGGAAAACGTCCCCGGCATTATGGGCTTGGCCGCTGCGCTGAAGGAGGCCTGCGATCACATCGATGAAAACGCCGCCAAGGTCTCCGCATTGCGGGACCAGCTTATCGCTGGTCTCTCTCAGATTCCCCACAGCGCCCTGAACGGCGATCCCGTCCACCGGCTCCCCGGCAACGTGAACTTCTGCTTTGAGGGCATTGAGGGCGAAAGCCTGCTGTTGCTGTTGGATCAGGCCGGGATCTGTGCGTCCTCCGGCAGCGCCTGCACCTCCGGTTCTCTGGACCCCAGCCATGTGCTGCTGGCCATCGGCCGCCCCCACGAGGTCGCCCACGGCTCCCTGCGGCTGAGCCTGTGCGAATGGAACACCCAGGAGGACGTGGACCACATCCTGAAGGAAGTTCCCCGCATTGTGGACTACCTGCGGAGCATTTCTCCCGTGTGGAAGGATCTTGCCAGCGGCAAGAAGCAGTTCATGCTGTAACGCTTCCGTTCTTCTCAACAACGCGAATATTTACTTTTTATAACCCAAGGAGGCTTTCAATATGGCACTTTATACAGAAACCGTCATGGACCATTTCACCCATCCCCGGAATGTGGGAGAGATCCCCGACGCCGACGGCGTAGGCGAGGTAGGCAACGCCAAGTGCGGCGACATCATGAAAATGTACCTCAAGATCAAGGATGACCGCATCGAGGACGTGAAGTTCGAGACCTTCGGCTGCGGCAGCGCCATCGCGTCCTCCTCCATGGCCACGGAACTCATCAAGGGCAAGACCATTGAGGAAGCGCTGGCCGTCACCAACAAGCAGGTGGTGGATGCACTGGGCGGTCTGCCCGCTTATAAGCTGCACTGCTCCGTACTGGCGGAGGAATCCATCAAGGCGGCTGTCAAAAACTATTACGACCGCAACAACATCCCTTATGACCACAGCAAGTTCCCCGACTGTGAGCACTGCGAGGGCGGCTGTCCCATGGTTTGATGGGTAAGGTACTGATCGCAATGAGCGGCGGCGTTGATTCCAGCGTCGCCGCTTACCTTTTGAAGCACAGCGGCTGGGACTGCGTCGGCGCCACCATGACCCTTTACCGCAACGAGGACATCGGTATTTCCCGCAGCCGCACCTGCTGCTCTTTGGAGGATGTGGAGGATGCCCGCAGCGTGGCGTTTCGTCTGCGGATTCCCTACTACGTTTTTAACTTCTCCGATGAGTTTCGCCGTCAGGTGATGGGCCGCTTTGCGGATGCCTACGGACAGGGGCGGACGCCCAATCCCTGTATCGACTGCAACCGCTACCTGAAATTCCGGCATCTCTATGACCGGGCAGCCCTCCTGGGTTGTGACACCATCGCCACTGGCCATTATGCCCGGATCGAGCGGGAAAACGGTCGGTATCTGCTGAAAAAGGCGCTTGACGCAAGCAAGGACCAAAGCTATGTACTCTATATGCTGACCCAGGAGCAGTTGGCCCACACCCAATTTCCATTGGGTGCCCTCCGTAAGGCGGAGACCCGGCAGTTGGCGGACAGTCTGGGCTTTTTAACGCCAGAAAGCCGGACAGTCAGGACATCTGTTTCGTCCCGGATGGCGACTATGCCGCTTTCATCCGTCGGCACACCGGAAAAGCGGACACCCCCGGTAAATTCGTAGACGAATCCGGCCGGATATTGGGACGTCACAGGGGGCATCGCTCACTATACCATCGGCCAGCGGAAAGGATTGGGTATCCCTTCCAATCGACCGCTGTACGTAAAAGCCATTGATCCAAAGAGCAATCAGGTGGTCCTCAGCGAAAATGACGCTCTATTCTCCCAGCAGCTCACCGGTGAGAATTTCAACTGGATCGCCTGGGAAGCGCCGCCCCGCCAGTTCCGGTGCAGTGCCAAGATCCGCTACCGCCAGACGGAACAGCCCTGTGAGGTGACGGTGGAGGAGAACGGCTCCGTGCAGGTGCTGTTCGACCGTCCCCCAGCGGGCCATCACTCCGGGACAGGCGGTGGTACTCTATGACGGAGACACCGTTCTGGGCGGCGGTACGATTTTATAGCCCATGGCCGCAGCACAAAAAACCAGCGGAAAGGACAAGCCTTTCCGCTGGTTTTTCAGTTTCTATCAGGTTTCCGCTGTTTCATCGGCGGAGGCCATACGCTTCAGGCATGGTCACAGATGGCCTTGAAGGTCTGGTCGCTGATGTCATGCTCCATTTTGCAGGCATCCTCCTCCGCGGTCGCCGGATCCACGCCCAAGCTCACCAGGAAACGAGTCAAAGTCTGATGGCGCTGGAGCATTTTGGATGCGATCTGCATACCGGCATCCGTCAATGTGATGAGGCCGTCCTTATCCATCTCAATATATCCGTTTTCCCGCAGACGCTTGGTGGCGTAAGTCACGCTGGGCTTCGTCACCCCCAAGTGCTCCGCTACGTCCACAGAGCGCACATATCCATGCTTGGTCTGCATCATCAGCATGGTTTCCAGATAATCCTCAGATGCTTTCAGGATCTGCACGGCCATCACCGGTCCTTTCTTCCTATCACGATTCAGGGCATCGCCGTCCACCCAAAAGCCTTGGCGAAAGCGACAGCCCTCATGAAGCTGTTTTGGGCATTTTACCATATTTTCTTCACAAATGCAAGGTGTCTTCTCTCTTGAGATTTTGACAATATTTTTAAAAATCCCGGTTGACAGAAGAGATTAGAGATGTTAAACTGATTTGTAGTTAGAGAAGGCTAACGTCTTACAAAGCGTGACGGCTGCACTCCGACTATTCTTTTTCCATAATAGTTAGTTCAATTTAACTAACAGATTCGGAGGGATCGTTATGATGCCGCTTGCACTGGCAAATATCGGTGAAGAATACATGATCCGCAGGGTCAGCGGAAATCCCGAGGTAAAAAAGCACCTGGAGGACCTGGGGTTCACCGCCGGCGGGTCCATCACGGTGGTGTCCGCTCTGGGAGGCAACATCATCGTCAAGGTGAAGGAGTCCCGGGTGGCCATCAGTGAGGAGATGGCCCGCAAGATCATGATCTGATCCATTTGAATTTGAAATCTGATAGAAACAGTAGGAGGAAACAAGTATGAAAACGCTGCGTGACGTCAAAATCGGTGAGACCGTAAAGGTCGTCAAGCTCCACGGAGAGGGACCCATCAAGCGCCGCATTATGGACATGGGCATCACCAAGGGCGTGGAGATCTATGTCCGCAAGGTCGCCCCTCTGGGCGATCCCATGGAGGTCACCGTCCGGGGCTATGAGCTGAGCCTGCGGAAGGCCGACACAGAAATGATCGAGGTCGAGTAAACACAAAAATTTTTCAAATACGGTTTGAGCACTCAAACCAAAAGGAGCATGTATGGAAAAGCAGATCAAAATTGCCCTGGCAGGCAACCCGAACTGCGGCAAGACGACCCTGTTCAACGCCCTGACCGGTTCCAACCAGTTCGTGGGCAACTGGCCCGGCGTCACCGTGGAGAAAAAGGAAGGCAAGCTGAAGAAGCATGACAATGTAGTCATCATGGACCTTCCCGGCATCTATTCCCTGTCCCCCTACACTCTGGAAGAGGTGGTGGCCCGTAACTATCTGGTGGGAGAACGGCCCGACGCCATTCTGAACATCATTGACGGCACGAACCTGGAGCGCAACCTCTACCTCACCACCCAGCTTACCGAGTTGGGTATCCCGGTGGTCATCGCCATCAACATGATGGACGTAGTCCGCAAAAACGGCGACCAGATCAACGTAGCGGAGCTGTCCCGGGAACTGGGTGTGCGGATCATTGAGATCTCCGCACTGAAGGGGGACGGCGTCATGGAAGCCGCTGAAGCCGCCGTGAAGGCCGCCGAGGGCACCAAAACCGTTCCCATGCACACCTTTTCCGGTCCCGTGGAGCACGCCATGGCCCACATCGAGGAGGCGGCGCTCCACAACCTGCCGGCCGAGCAGCAGCGGTGGTACGCCATCAAGATTTTTGAGCGGGATGACAAGGTGCTGGAAAACTCAGCATCCCCGCCGATGTCATGTCCCATATCGACGCCGACATCCAGGCCGCCGAGAAGGAGCTGGACGATGACGCCGAGAGCATCATCACCAACGAGCGGTACGTCTACATTGCAGAGCTTATCAAGAGCTGCTACAAGAAGCACAATCAGGGGCAGCCCTTTCCGCCTCCGATAAGATCGACCGGATCGTCACCAACCGCTGGCTGGGCCTGCCTATTTTCGCCGTGGTCATGTATCTGGTGTACTACATCGCCATGGTGACCGTGGGCTCCGCCGCTACCGACTGGGCCAATGACGGCCTGTTCGGTGACGGCTGGCATCTGTTCGGCATCGGCACCAGCGAATATACCGAGGTCGCCGACAATTATACCGCCGCCTCCGAGGCCATCAGCGCCTACTATGATCTGGATACCGAGGCCGATGACTTCGATCCCGACACCACTCTGGCCGATATGAAGGCTGTTCAGCCCGACTCCGCATCCGCCACCATCGAAGTGGAGGACGAAGAGACCCTGGCCATGAATGACATGACCGTTTACTATGACGCCATCCCCGCTGACGCTGACGAGGAAACCACCGTCGGCATGAGCTATCTGGACGCTGTCACCTACTTCGAGGAGAACGGCTTTGACGAGCCCGATCCCGCCGACTACGGCGTGTGGGTCCCCGGCGTGCCTGTGCTGATCGGCAATGCTCTGGAGGCCGCCGGTGCTGCCGAGTGGCTCAATGGCTTGATTCTGGACGGTATCGTGGCCGGCGTCGGCGCGGTGCTGGGCTTCGTACCCCAGATGCTGGTGCTGTTCCTGATGCTGGCGTTTCTGGAGGCCTGCGGCTACATGGCCCGTATCGCCTTCGTTCTGGACCGTATTTTCCGCAAGTTCGGCCTGTCCGGTAAATCCTTCATCCCCATGCTGATCGGTTCCGGCTGCGGCATCCCCGGCATCATGGCCTCCCGTACCATTGAAAACGAGCGGGACCGCCGTATGACGATCATGACCACCACCTTCATTCCCTGCGGCGCTCAAGCTGCCCTTTATCGCCATGGTTGCAGGCGCTATCTTCGGCGGCGCGTCCTGGGTGGCTCCCAGCGCCTATTTCCTGGGTATGGCTGCCATCGTCATTTCCGGCATCATGCTGAAGAAGACCAAGATGTTCTCCGGCGACCCCGCTCCCTTCGTCATGGAGCTGCCCGCCTACCACTGGCCCACTCTGGGCAACGTCCTGCGCTCCATGTGGGAGCGTGGCTGGTCCTTCATCAAGAAGGCCGGTACCATCATCCTGCTGTCTACCATCTTCGTGTGGTTCACCACCTACTTCGGCTGGGCCGAGGCACCTTCCGGATGCTCTCTGAGTCCGAGATCGACTCCTCCATTCTGGCTGCCATCGGCAGTCGATCTGCTGGATCTTCGCAAGCCCCTGGGTTGGGGCAACTGGCAGGCGACCGTGGCCTCCATCACCGGTCTGGTGGCTAAGGAGAACATCGTGGGTACGCTGGGTATTCTCTACGGCGGCGGTGATGAGACTGTCTATCAGGCTCTGGGAACTGTCTTTACCCAGATCAGCGGCTACTCCTTCCTGGTCTTCAACCTGCTGTGCGCTCCCTGCTTCGCCGCCATCGGCGCCATCAGGCGGGAGATGAACAACGCCAAGTGGACCTGGTTCGCCATCCAAGTGGACCTGATGGTTCGGCCATCGGGAACGTCATCGGTCTGGTGGCTGCAGGCGCGTGGGGCATCCCACGCGCCTGTTCTTCTCTTTGCTAACTTGTTTACAATTTGAATTCCTGCTCCGCAAAAGGATCAGATTTTGACGATCTTCCCGGTTTTCCACGCCTCCGTAGTGGCGTAGCCCACCCGTGTGGCATAGATGCCGTCCGCCACGCCGGTATCCGGCTTCCGCCCTTCTCGGACGCAGCGGACAAATTCCTCCATTTCCGTGAGGTACGCCTCCGCAAACCGCTCCGGGAATGATTCCACACATTCGGTCCGGGCGCCGTTCACATCGTAGACCATAGCCCGGTTCTTCTCCGGCACGGCAGAAATGCGGATCGTGCCCTCCGTGCCTACGATCTCCGTTTCGATATGGTAGCCGTAGGGGGCGGTGCGGCCCACATGGACCATGCCCATAGCGCCGTTTTTGAATTTGTAGACGGCGACGCCGGTCTCATCGTCCCCGGCGTCCTGAAAGGCTGGGTGCTTAAAGGTGCAGCCCATAGCGTAGACCTCCGCAGCCTCGCTCCCCAGGAACCAGCGCATCAGGTCGATGTCGTGAATGGCAGAATCCAGAAAGATCCCGCCGGAGGTCCCGCTGTACCGGATGGCCCCCTCCACCACGGCTTCCGGATCGATCCCGGTGGATTTCACCAGATACGGCGTGCCGATGGCCCCGGCGGCGATTTTTTCCTTGGCATAGGCGTAGGACTTGTCATAGCGCCGCATAAAGCCCAGCATACACACCAATTCCGGGTGCCGGGCCACGGCGGCCTCCGCCTGAAGGCACTGTTCCATCGTAACGCCCAGAGGCTTTTCGGAAAACACGTGCTTTCCCGCATCCAGCGCCGCCTCGATCTGCCAGCAGTGCTCTCCGGAGGGGGACACGATGGCCACCGCGTCCAGCTCCGGGTCGGCGACCATCTCCCTGAAATCGCCGTACACCTTTTTCAAGTCCCAATTCTGACGGGCATAAGCCTGACTGTCCGCGCCGGGCACGCAGGCCGCCGTCAGGACCGCGCCGGGAATCTTGTGGGCAAGGTTGGCAGCATGGACCCGGCCCAGCCGCCCCAGACCGGCAATGCCAACACGCAGTTCCTTCATAAGCAGTCTCCTTCCATTCAACTTGATCGGTTCAAAATAAAATTACGCCGCCGCTTTCGCGGCGGCGTAATTCAACTCAACAGTGCGTCCGGGGACGATTTACTGTGCAGCCATCTTACGGGCCTTGGCCTCCATCTTATTACGGAAGACGTCGATGGTAACAGCCAGGATGATAACAGAGCCGATGACGATGTACTGGACATCGTTCTTAGCGCCGGCCAGGTTCAGGCCGTTGCGGATAACAGCCATCAGCAGAGCGCCGATCAGGGTGCCCCAGATGGTGCCCTTGCCGCCGGTAAAGGAAGCACCGCCCACGATGCAGGCCGCGATGGCATCGTTATCATAGGTGGAACCGGCGTTACCGTTGGCGGTGGACAGACGGCCCACAGACACGATGCCAGCCATACCGGCCATGAAGCCGGACAGGGTGTAAACGAAGGTCAGCACGTTCTTGGAGGGGATACCGGACAGACGGGCTGCCTCGGGGTTGCCGCCCACGCAGTAGATCTGGCGGCCCAGAGCCGTCTTGCGCAGGAAGATATCAAAGATGATGAACACAATGATAACCAGAATGAAGCTGAAGGGGATACCGGGGAACTTCACCTTGGTGGTGCCCTCATAATAGGTGGTGAACAGAGAGCCGCCGCCGATCCACATGAGTCCGTCAATGCCGGTATTGGTGAAGGCGATGGACTTGGAGCCGGTAATGACCAGCGCCAGGCCCCACAGCACGTTCTTCATGCCCATGGTGGACACGAAGGGATGGGGCAGATCCAGACGGGTCAGCAGCGTGCCGTTGATGAAACCGGCCAGGGTGCTGACGGCCAGGCCGCAGAGCACCAGCAGGAAGGGGTTCGTGATGCCGGACTGGACCATAACGCCGATGGTGCAGGTGCACAGCACGCAGTTGGAGCCAACGGACAGGTCGATACCGGCGGTGATCAGGGCGCACAGCATACCGGAGGCGATCAGGCAGTTGATGGACGCCGCCTTCAGAATATTCATGGCGTTGCTCACTTTTGGGAACGTTTGCGGCATGGTAACGCTGAAAATAAGGATCAGAATAAACAGCGCCAGCAGTGTGCCGAGCTTTTGCAGAAGCTCTTTCATTTTCGTGTTTTTCATATCAGTCTAATTCTCCTCCCCAGGCCGCTTTCATGATGTCTTCGGAATTGAAGTGCGGCGTGTCCCGGTCAATATCAGCCATCACTCGGCCGCCGCGCATAACTACCACATGGTCGCTCATAGCCAGAATCTCCGGCAGCTCGGAGGAGACCATGATGACGCACTTGCCGGCCTTCACCAGATCGTTCATGACCCGGTAAACCTCGATCTTGGCGCCCACGTCGATACCACGGGTGGGCTCATCGAAAATAAAGATGTCGGCGTCGGTGTTGACCCACTTGCCGATAACCACCTTCTGCTGGTTGCCGCCGGACAGCTGGCCGACGACCTCATTCAGGGAGGGGGTCTTGATCTTCAGGGCGCTGACATTGTCATTGCCCGCCTGCTCAATGCGGTCCTTGTCCAAGAAGGGACCGTTGGAGAAGCCCTTCATATTGGCCAAGACCAGATTGGTCCGCACATCCAGGTTGAGCACCAGGCCCTGACCCTTACGGTCCTCTGTCAGGAAGGCGATCTTTCTCTTGATGGCGTCCTTCGGCGTTCTGATATGTACCTTCTCGCCCTTGACGTAGATCTCGCCGCTGTCCAGCTTGTCAGCGCCGAACACCGCCCGCATGGTCTCCGTGCGGCCTGCGCCGACGAGGCCCGCAAAGCCTGTGATCTGGCCCGCGTGGGCCTTAAAGCTGACATCGTGCAGGACGCCGGCCTCGTTGAGGCCCTTGGCCTCCAGCCACACCTCGCCCTTGGTGCCGAATTCCTTGGGATACAGGTTATCCAGAGTACGGCCCACCATGGCGTTGATGAGGGAGTCCTCCGTGAGGTTCACGGTATCCTCGGTGATGATGTGTTCGCCGTCACGCATGACGGTCACACGGTCGCAGAGCTCAAAGAGCTCTTCCAGTTTATGTGACACGAACAGGATGGCCACGCCCTTGGCCTTCAGGCCCCGGACGGTCTCCATCAACTGCTCGATCTCTTCCTTACCCAAAGAAGAAGTGGGCTCATCCATAATAATGAGCTTGGCATCCAGGGACACAGCCTTGGCGATCTCCACCATCTGCTGCTGACCCACGCCCAGCTTACCGCACTCCAGGTGGACGTTGATCTCCGGATGTCCCAGTGTTTTCAGCGCTTCTTCCGCCTCGGCGTGCATCCGGGGATAATCCAGCAGCAATCCCTTCTTAACGGCACGCCCCATAAAAACGTTATCCGTGACAGGCAGCTGCTTGACGATGTTCAGCTCCTGATACACACAGGCGATGCCTGCCTCGCGGGACTGAACAGGGTTTTTGAAAACGACCTTCTGGCCGTCCACAAAGATTTCCCCTTCTTCCGGAGTATGAACGCCGGTGAGCACCTTGATCAAGGTGGATTTACCTGCGCCGTTTTCTCCGATCAGACCGTGGATCTCACCGGGTCTGATGCCGATAGACATATCTTTTAACGCGACAACACCAGGAAAACGTTTGGTAATATGTTTCAGTTCGACAACATACTCGCTCATGGAATTACCTCGTTTCTGTTTTTCCTGATTTTCGAACCGCTCCCACCGCAGCGGAAGCGCTCTCTCGATCCCGATTCCCGGGGTCATTTTCGTTGAAATGTGCTTGCTGTTTAATCGTTTTCTTCTGTGCGTATTGTAACCGGGATCAGACAGAGAATGGTTCCTGCCAGATCCCGGCGTGCCGAAAATTCTCCGTTCCGCCGTGGGAACCCATCAGGTTTCCGCTTGCAGGCACGCGCATGATCGGCTTTTCGGAATACAGCGGCAGAAAACCTGCCGCTGTATTCCGGCTTTTTTGCTTTTCAGCTATGGATAGCAGTCAGGCTGAATTAGCCCTTCATGGCCTCCAGGTTGTCCAGGTAAGCCTGGCCGTTCTCAGCGGTAACGACCTGAACGGGAGCGTTGATGACTTCGTCAACGGGCTCGAGCTTGACAGCCTTCACGGCAGCCTCGACCACCTGATAGCCCATCTCATAGGGCTGCTGAGCGACGGTAGCCTTCACCAGCTCGCCGTCCAGGATCAGCTTCACGGCAGAAGCGTTGCCGTCAAAACCAACGATGGTGATGTCAGACACGCCGGCGGACTTGCAGGCGTTCATAGCGCCGATAGCGGTATCGTCATTGTGGCAGAGCACGATGTCGATCTGATCGGGATAAGCGCTCAGCAGGTCTTCCATGGCCTTGGTAGCGCCGTCGGTCAGGTTGTTGCCGGACAGCTTGGCCAGAACTTCCACGCCAGCCTCGGTGCAGGCCTTCTCATAGCCTTCCATACGCATGTTGGAGGTGTTGTCGCCTTCCTGACCGTAGATGATAACGGCCTTGGCGTCGGTACCGGCCTGCTCGATGGCCCACTTGCCGCCCCTCATAAGCAGCGTCCACGTTGGAGGTGCCCACGAAAGAGGTCTGGCCAGCGATGCCAACGTTGGTGTCAACAGCCAGCACGGGGATACCAGCGTCGATGGCAGCCTGCAGAGCGCCCTGAGCGGCACCAGCATCGTTGGGAGCGCAGACGATGGCGTCGCAGCCAGCGCCGATCTGCTGCTCGATCATGGAAACCTGACCCTCGATATCGCTCTCAGCGCCGGGGCCAACCACGACCACGTCAACACCCAGATCATCACCGGCGGCCTTGCAGCCGGCCTCCACATAGCCCCAGTACTCAGAGGCCAGGGTCTTCAGGACAACAGCGACCTTGACATCGCCGGTAGTGGGGGTCTCGGTCTCGGTCCCGGTCTTGTTCTCGGTGTCGGCAGGGGCCTCGGTCTTCTTGCCGCCGCAGGCAGCCAGAGACAAAGTCATTACCAGTGCGAGAGACAGTGCAAACAACTTCTTCATTCTTCATTTGCTCCTTTTCATTTTTTTCAGGATGTTTCCGGCAAAAAGCCGAATTCCTGACAGTATTAATTTAGCACAAACATGGCAAACATTCAATCTTAAACTTTGCTCAAAGTGTAAAACTGTTATCGTGCACATGGAAAATCGTTTTCGTTTGGCACTTTTCACAGTCCATTCGGGGAGTCAGCCGCCGCAGGCATTAACCGTACTTATGAATATACCATCACGATTTATGGCTGTTTTCAAGCTGCAGTGCATCGTATGTCTGCTGCGGACATTCTTTGGTCAGTTTGCGCACACAGTATGTCTTGCCGTTGGTTTTCTCCGTTTTTTTGTCCGCTTTGTCAATAGGCACATCCCCGCTTTACCACTTATAATCAGGAATAGGGTGTCATACTATAAATGAGATGCATACCTGGTCCGATGGATACTTCGGGCAGAAAGGGATCTGATATGAACATTTTCTCTCTCTTTACCCTGTGCGGAGGGCTGGCCTTCTTCTTATACGGCATGACGGTCATGTCCAAAAGTCTGGAAAAAATGGCCGGCGGCAAGCTGGAGCGGCTGCTCAAGCGCATGACCTCCAACCCCATCAAAAGTCTGCTGCTGGGCGCCGGCATCACCATCGCCATCCAGTCCTCCTCCGCTATGACGGTCATGCTGGTGGGTCTGGTGAACTCCGGTGTCATGGAGATCGGACAGACCATCGGCATCATCATGGGTTCCAATATCGGCACCACCCTGACAGCGTGGCTGCTGTCCCTCACCGGCATCGAAAGTGAGAACTTCTTTGTCAACTTCCTCAAGCCCAAGAATTTCTCCCCCCTGCTGGCTTTGATCGGTATTCTGCTCATCATGGGCTCCAAGCGGCAGCGCCGCCGGGACGTGGGCCGGGTGATGATGGGCTTCTCTATTTTAATGTACGGCATGGAGCTGATGAGCGGCGCGGTGTCTCCTCTGGCAGATATGCCGGGCTTTACCCACTTCATGACCGCCTTCACCAATCCCTTTCTGGGCGTGCTGGTAGGCGCTGCCTTCACCGGCATCATCCAGTCCTCCGCCGCCTCCGTTGGCATTTTGCAGGCACTGGCCATGACCGGCTCCGTCACCTACGGCATCGCTATCCCCATCATCATGGGCCAGAACATCGGCACCTGCGTTACGGCTCTGATCTCCTCTATCGGCGTCAGCCGCAATGCCAAGCGGGTGTCCGTCATCCACATCTCCTTCAACCTCATCGGCACCGCTCTGGGTCTGCTGGCCCTGTTTGGCGGTGAGATGTTCCTGAATCTGCCCTTCCTGACAGAACCCATCGGCGCTGTTGGCATCGCATTCTGCCACACGATCTTCAACGTCTGCACCACCCTTGTGCTGCTGCCCTTCAGCCGGCAGCTGGAGCGCCTTGCCAACAAGGTGATCTCCACGGAGGACAAGCCCTCTGACTTCGCCTTCCTGGACCCCCGGCTGATGCGGACCCCCGGCGTGGCTGTCAGCGAATGCGCCGTCATGACCAACCGCATGGGCGCTCTGGCGCTGGAAAGCATGCAGCTGGCTCTGGCCCAGTTCATTCAGTATGACGGCAGCCGGGAGGAGCAGATCCTGGCCAACGAGGACAAGCTGGACACCTATGAGGACCGTCTGGGCGGCTATCTGGTCCAGATCTCCCAGCACGGCACCTCCTCCGCCGACATGCGCACCGTCTCCCGCCTGCTTCACGCCATCGGGGACTTTGAGCGCATCGGTGACCACGCTCTGAACCTGCAGGAATCCGCCAAGGAGCTTCATGAAAAGCAGTTGACCTTCTCCACCATTGCCCGGGAAGAGGTGGATGTGCTGACCTCCCTGCTGGAGGATCTGCTGAACAGCGCCCTGCGCAGCTTCCAGTCGGACGATCCCCAGATGGCCCGGCAGGTGGAACCTCTGGAGGAAACTATGGACCTCCTTACGGAGGAGATCCGCAGCCGTCACATCCGGCGGCTCCAAAGCGGCCAGTGCACCATCCAGCTCGGCTTCATCCTCAACGATCTGCTGAACAATGCCGAGCGTGTGGGCGATCATTGCTCCAACATCGCTGTCAGCGTCATTGAGGAGCAGGAAAAACAGACCGCCTCCCACGCCTATCTCCACAGTCTGAAGAAGAATGACGAGTTCTCCTTCCAGCTTCAGCAGAACCTGAGCCGGTACGTCCTGCCTGCGGAAACCTCAGAGGACCAGCCTGCCGAATAAGAAACCTTGCCAGCGTTCCCTTACGGGAGCGCTGGCTTTTTGCGTTTCCGGCCGCATATTCAGTTGAAGATGGCCCGTTCTGTCCGGGAAATCGAAAAATCAGCAGTCTCAGCCGCCGAAACATTCCCTTTCTGTATAAATATGTGCTTTACCTTCCGGTGTTTTTCTGTTATACTGTATGTTTGTTAATGTGGAACATTGTTTGTTCCGCCTGATTTGAGAATGGGGGTGTCCGAATGAAGTATCAGAAATGGCATATCGGTACGGCATCAGAACAGGACACTGCCCTTTTGAAGGAAGCCGGCTACCCCAGTCTGCTGGCCACGGTGCTGGCCGCCCGGGGCATCACCACCTCCGAGGCCGCTGCCGAGGCGCTGGAGCGGGAGACCTCTCTGACGATCTCCCCCATGCTCATGCGGGACATGGACAAGGCGGTGGCCCGGATCCAGAAGGCGCTGGCCAACGATGAGACCATCGCCGTTTTCGGCGATTACGATGTGGACGGCATCACCTCCACGGTGCTGCTTCTGGACTATCTGAAAAACTGCGGTGCCAAGTGCCTGCGCTATATCCCCCGGCGGATCGAGGACGGCTACGGCCTTTCCAAAGACGCCATCCAGGGCCTGCGGGACAAGGGCGCCACCCTGATGATCACCGTGGACTGCGGGATCACCGGCAATGAAGAGATCGACTTTGCCGCATCCATCGGCATGGACGTGGTGGTGACGGATCACCATGAATGTAAGGAAAACCTCCCCAGGGCCGTAGCGGTAGTGGACCCCCACCGTCCGGATGACACCTATCCCTTCAAATATCTGGCTGGCGTGGGCGTGGCGCTGAAGTTGGTGCTGGCTCTGGGCGGACCGGACCGGGAAAACGCCCTGTTCGCCCGGTACTGCACTCTGGCCGCCATCGGCACCATTGCCGACGTCATGCGGATGGAGGGCGAAAACCGCACCATTGTCTCCTGCGGCCTTGCCGCCCTGAACCACACGGATTTTGTGGGCATCCATGCTCTTTTGAAAGAGGCAGGGCTGCTGGGCAAGCCCATCACCTCCATCCAGATCGGCTTCGTTCTCTCCCCCCGGATCAACGCCGCCGGGCGCATGGGGGCTGCGGATCTGGCCGCGGACCTTTTGCAGGAGACCGATCCCGCCAAAGCAGAGGAGTTGGCCAAGCAGCTATGCGACCTGAACCGGGAGCGGCAGGCGGTGGAGCAGTCCATCTGCGCCGACGCCATCGCCCAAATTGAACGGCTGCGGCCGGAGGAACGGAACGCGCTGGTGCTTTCCAGCGAGGAATGGCATCAGGGTGTGGTGGGCATCGTAGCCTCCCGTCTCAGTGAAAAATACGCCGCCCCCAGCTTCATGATCCATTTAAAGGACGGCTCCGGCAAGGGCTCCTGCCGCTCCTACGGCGGGTTCAACCTGTTTTCCGCGCTGGAATCCTGTGCGGACCTGCTGGACGGCTTCGGCGGTCACGAGCTGGCAGCCGGTTTCACCATCCCGGAGGAAAACATCGATACCTTCCGCCAGCGGATGAACCGCTTCGTAAAGGCTGCCTCCGGCGGTGAGCGGGCGGTGAGCTGTCTGGAGGTAGACGCCGCCATTTCCAACCCGGCGGATATGACGCTGGAGCAGGTGGACCATCTGGCCCAGTTGGAGCCTTACGGCTCCGGGAATCCCCGCCCGGTGTTCGCCCTGCTGGGCGCCACGGTGGACAGCGTTCAGGCCGTGGGCCAGGGCAAGCACCTGAAACTGCGGCTCAGCAAGGGCCCCAGCCGGTTTGACGCCATTTTCTTCTCCATGCCGGAGGCCGCCGCTCAGTTGGAGCCCGGCTGCCGGGTGGATGCAGCCTTCTATTTGCAGGCCAACACCTTCCGGGGCACCACCACTCTGCAATTGCAGCTGGTGGACCTGCGTCCCTCTTTGACTCCCAGCCGCCACGAGGCGGAATCCTTGGACCTGCTGCACCGTCTGACAGGGGAGCAGCCCCTCACGGCCCAGGAGACCGCCCGGCTCATGATCTCCCGGGACCAGTTTGCCGCCTTCTGGCGAATTCTGGACCGGCACCTGAAGCAGGGCAAGCTGGAAACAGATCTGCTGCCCTATCTCCGTTCTCTGGCGGCGCAGGTAGGCGGCTGCGACAGTTTTCTCCGGGCCGCGCTGGCCCTGACGGTCTTTCAGGAGCGGGGACTCATCTCCTTGTCCCGGCAGGAGGACCGGGTTACGCTATGTCTCAATCCCATTCAGGGAAAGGTGGATCTTTACGCCTCTCCCTGCCTGCGCCGCCTCCGGGGCGGTGCGGAGGTTAAACGAGGTGATTCGCAGTGACGATTGACGAACAGTTTGAGAAATTGGAGAACACCGTCCGGGGAATACAATCCCGGCGCGGATTTCAAGCGCATCCGGGAATCCTATGAATTCGCCAAGCAGCATCACGGCGAGCAGCGCCGCAAAAGCGGTGAGCTTTATATCACCCACCCCTTAGCCGTGGCCCAGATCGTGGCGGAGGAGCTGCATCTGGACTCCGAGTCCATCGAGGCGGCTCTGCTCCATGATGTCATTGAGGATACAGACGCCACCTATGATGACGTGGCCAAGCTCACCTCCCCCACGGTGGCGGATCTGGTGGAGGGCGTCAGCAAGCTGACCCGTGTCCACTATACCTCCAAGGAGGAGGAGCAGATGGAGAACCTCCGGAAGATGCTCATGGCCATGAGCAAGGACATCCGGGTGATCCTCATCAAAATCTCCGACCGGCTCCACAATATGCGTACCATGGAGTACCAGACCCCGGAGAAGCAGAAGCAGAAGTCCTTCGAGACCATGGAGATCTATGCCCCCATTGCCCACCGGCTGGGAATGCAGAAGATGAAGTGGGAGCTGGAGGATCTCTCCTTAAAATATCTGGACCCCATCGGCTACGATGAGATCGTCTCCAAGCTGGACGCCAAGCGCCCGGAGTATGACGCTCTCATGAGCCGCACCCAGGCTCAGATCGATCAGCGGCTCAATGAAATGGGCATCAAGCACATTGTCTACGGCCGCATGAAGCACCCTTATTCCATCTACCGGAAAATGTTCAGCCAGAACAAATCTCTGGATGAGATTTTCGACCTCTTTGCGTTCCGGGTGGTGGTAGACACCGTCAGCGACTGCTACAATGTGCTGGGCATCATCCACGACCTGTATAAGCCCATTCTGGGCCGCTTCAAGGACTATATCGGCACCCCCAAGCCCAATATGTACCAGAGCCTCCACACCACCGTCATGGGTAACGAGGGCATCCCCTTCGAGGTGCAGATCCGCACCCGTGAGATGCACGAGGTGGCCGAATACGGCATCGCCGCCCACTGGAAGTATAAGCAGAACGGTCAGGGGGCCGGCGACGAGGGCCGCTATGAGTGGGTCCGCCGTCTGTTGGAGAACCAGGAGGGCGCCGACGCCGAGGACTTCATCCACTCCCTGAAGGTGGATATGTTTGCCGACGAGGTGTTCGTGTTCACCCCCCGCGGCGACGTGCAGAACCTCCCCGCCGGAGCCACCCCCATCGACTTCGCCTACGCCATCCATTCCGCCGTGGGCAACCGCATGATCGGCGCCAAGGTGAATAACCGCATCGTCACGCTGGACCATGTGCTGAAAAACGGTGACATCGTGGAGATTTTGACCTCCAAAAACGCCAAGGGCCCCATTGCCAAGAGCAACGAGGCCCGCTCCAAGATCCGCCAGTGGTTCAAAAAGGAAAAGCGGGACGAGAACATCGCCAACGGCCGCTCCGCCTTCGACGCGGAGCTGCGTCACTGCGGCATCGCCATGAAAGACGTACTGGACCCGGAATTCCTGCCGGTGCTGCTGAAAAAGGTGGCCTATCCCACGCTGGATGATCTCTACGCTGCCATCGGCTATGGCGGCTTCACCGCTCAGAAGGCGGTGAGCCGGATCCAGGGCGAGTTGCAGCGCCGCCAGCAGCAGCGGCAGCAGGAGCAGATGCTGGCAGAGGCTGTGGCGGAGCCCAAGGAGGACCCCAAGCCTGCGGACACTCCCAAGCAGCCCAAGGCCGTCAAGAGCGAGCAGGGCATTATCGTGGAAGGTCTGGACAACTGTTTGGTGAAGTTCTCCAAATGCTGCACCCCCGTCCCCGGAGACGACATCGTGGGCTTCATCACCCGTGGCT